>VFQT010000023.1_pt1 | contig 263032 bp, 206 predicted proteins | sample 3512381 | NCBI WGS metagenome assembly VFQT01 (sample SAMN10412376, study PRJNA504923) | tailings metagenome | isolation source: Relicate 2 Philex TSF3 active mining site | place: Philippines: Tuba, Benguet | collected 2017-08-29
GCAGTACCTAGAAAGCGTTGGTTTAGGAGCCGACAACACCTTGGAGACACAGTGTTCACATTGAACCAACTGAACCAGATGTGGCATTATCCGGGGTCGGTGGACACAGTGTCCACGTTCTTGAAGGTTCAAATGTTCACCTCTAGTTATTGATAAAATAATTAAAATAAAAATTGTAAACCACAAGAATAGTTGTCGATATTAAAGGTTGGTGGTGTTTTTAAACTGTAAGTTAACATGAATAGACTTGTTCCAAAAACTCTTCGATACGTGGTGTTTGCTTTAGTGTCTATAGGGTTATTAATTGTAACAAACACAATATGCAATCGTTCTATTGGAACAAGTTTATCTGGGCTAAATAAGAGCTCAAAAGGAAATCAGGCTTCAACGTTTGCTTCGGGCTTAAGGACTATCGACGTCCAACCAAGAATTCAGCCTGGAATTTTTACCTTAGACGGCTCAATAACGCTCACAGGAGTGAAATTGGTGAAGGAATTGCGTGATTTAAATGTGGCCAATTCCGGCCAATTCCGACCAATACTTACGCTGAACCAGTCAGTTCCTCTTAAGCGTCTACTGGATACATTGGATATTGTTGGCGAGGCTGGTATTACTCAGGTTTTTTACACGGTGCCGTGGTCGAACTCCCCTGTAGACTTCGGTGGATTTGGTCTCAATTTGACAACTAAATCTCTTAATGCCACAAATTCAATTCGTGCGATCATCCTTTCAATCCAAGATGGACACGACGACTACACCGTCGATGGCGAACTTATTGTTTCATCACTTGCGGAGGTTTCTTGGCGCCTTGAAGATGCACTACGGAGAAGATTTGGGACCAGTGAAGTGCTACCTTCGCTAACTGTCCAAGTGGGGCCGGGGATCGATCCTAGGCGGCTTCATGGCGCGTTGATTGGTTCCCATAAACTGGGGTTTCGGCAGACGCAGCTTTCTTGGAGGCCTCAGACAATTTAAGAAATTTGGGGGCAGCGGATCTCGTTGAATTTACCTACTGAACGCCACCTCTGGCGTCTAATACTGATGCAAAATCATTCCATCAAATCTTGCTAGGCCGACAAATAATTGGTGTGTTCGAGATTTGGACTTCGGCTTGATGGAGATGAGGGGATCCTCATGACTAGTCCTGGCAAATGCCGAGTTTAGGTGGTCTAAATAGATTGAAATGACTTCCGCAGGCGCGCATCGACGAGGTTGGATGAGGTGGAGGTTGGGCTGGGCCTTGATGGCGTTGCTCGTGGTGATCATCGCGTGGGATAGGTTCGCTTTGGACGGTCGGGACGTGAGGACGCGACCTGACTCAGAGGGACCTCCGGCGGACGGTGTCGGTGGAGTTCAGAGCCCAAGTGGAGCGGGTATTCTTCAATTAAAACCGACTCCAAGAGGTACCGACGGCGGGGCCGTGGGGTCCTTGGCAGAGTTGGAGGCGGCGGAGGAACGTGGGGACTTCTTGGGGACGATGACGCCGGAACAGGCGTGGCTCTCAATAAGCCAGATTCGGGCCGAGCCGCTCCCCCCGGCGGTCTTAAATCACCTGGTAACAATTCTGCCGCGATTGGCGTCGGAGCGAGACCGGATTTGGGCGGCGGCGATTTTGTATCGGTATGGACGAAAAGAGGGAATCGAATACCTGCGCCGGGTGGTGAAGGCAAACCCTGGTTCGCCAGCGGTGATTGAGGCGGCCACGGTCCTGGCCATGGCAAGGGATTTGGAGTCGTTGGATGTTTTGCGGGGTTCGATGGCATCCTTCATTGGAAGCGAATTCGGGAACGCGATCGGGCAATGGGCGCACCCGATGCTTTTGGACCGTGCGCGCACCCTGCTGAAGGAAGGAACCGTTCCATCGGGTTACTTGCTCATGATCTTGGCCACTGCCGGAGCGAAGGATGCAGGTCCGGGTTTGTTGGCATTGGGAATACCCGAGACGGGCGTAGGCCCTAGAGATACGCTCTTCAACGCGGCCTTGGCACGAGTCGGGGTGCGGGAAGCTAAGCCGGCGATGGAGGGCCTCCGTCAGTACTTAGACAAGGGCCAGCTTTCTGCTGGCTGGTGGTCAGAGAGCGCTCGATTGCTGGGATCGGATGCCACCCTACCTCTGGTGCAGCAAGCCATTGAAAACTACGTGACCTCTCGGCAGGCCTTCGGTGAAGCCTACGAGAGTCATGCTCAGGGTGTTAGGGAGGGCACACGTTCCATCTCCCAACTGCCGTCGTATCCTAAGGAAGCAGAGATTCGTTTGCTGGAGGCACTCGAACTGGTTCGCGATTGGAATGCGACATCGACCGTGGACCCTCTTCTGCGTGCGTTGGCGGTATCGGACCACGGAGTTTCGATCATCAGTCTGAATCGTGAATTGATCCGGACCATTCTTCATCTGGAACCCCGGCAGGGGGCAGCGCGACTCGGCCAGTTAGGGTTCGGGGACGATGAACTGGCTATCGCCGCCCAATTGAACCAACTGAAACCGCTTCCCTATCTGCTGCGACCGCGGCAAATGAAGGTGTCGTCAAGCCGCCGGACGTCGCCATGAACTGGCAAAAGGAACTTTTGGAAAGTCAGAGGTTCGCCGTGGCAATAATTCCATGAACCACACCCGACAACATCCAAGGACACAGTGTCCACGGTGAACCGAATGAACGAGATGTGGCATTGACCACGCTTTTGGCCCTAGTAGAATTGGTTGATAACGAGGTCGAGGGTTTTGCGTGGACTCCGAAGCCGACGTGTCTGAATCTTAACAACAGTGGGAATCGGGCTTTCAAGGCAAGTCACGGGATCTTTTCTCAACTCTGTTCTGGCGAACCACCACAATTTGGCAAGGTCCGATGCCTCGGCGACGGATAACCCAGGCCGCCTTTCCCGTTCCCCCGCACTCCCTCAAACTACCTACCCACAAGGCTCTCATTAACCATACGATTTAAGCGCTGGCGCGTCCGTTATGCCATCACGGGAAAATGACTTTGAGCTATTGGAGGGGATTGCTGCTGCACATCCACAATTAGCTGACACTGTAGGAAGGATAAGGAACCTCTACGAGATGGGACAGTATCGTCAGCAGCCTTGGAGATGGGATCAGTGTAAGTCTTGGCTCGATGCGTGGCTGTATGTTTTTAGGCGTTGTGATCTGGATTACAGCCAGCATCTGGCATGGAAGGATGAGCAGGCGGTCTGCGCTGTTTTCTATGGTCATGAATTTAATGATCGCGTCGTCGATTGGCTGGAGCGTTTTCGTCGACGTTTCGGAGTCGATGATTCATTACGCGAGTTGCGTCTGATCGAGACGCGAATTAGTCCGCAAGGAATTCAGCGCCTCACTGGTCTGTTTCCAGCGGCAAAGATTTCGACCTATTCTTCCGCAGAGGCCGAAGCAAATCCCGGATTGAATCATGCTAATGCCTAACAAGTGCGCTCCAGCGAACCACCGTCCTGGATGACGGCGGTGCCGTTAGACACTCCCAGGTGAGAGGTCGGGGCAACGGCAAAAAGCAAAGGCCTTGCAAAGAGTGGATAGAGGGCCAGGTCATTAGGCAGGATCCAAAATCCAGCGATGGATGACCTGGCCCGGACTCACCGACTCTTGGACGCTCCAGTAGCCGTGATGACAGATCCTCCAAGTGAAACTTGAGCTTTGGGTGCCTAGGGCTTCATGGGGCCTCCTGAAAATGGAAACGCCACCCGTCGGAAGGCGACTGCTGTATGATTTGCTGACAGGTTTTGGTTATCGTTGGCCTGGGATCCACCGATAGACCCAGTTGGCCACCTTCCCCACGGGTCCATCGGTCATGTCCTATGGACCCTGATTATTGCGTCCCTCATCCGGGATTTTGTGTCAGAATTCCACGTCGGCGGGTGTTAATTGCTGAATGCACCATGGACGAGCTTACTGATCGCCAACTTCTCCAAATCTACGCGGAACGACGAACGGAGGAGGCGTTTGCCCAGTTGGTAGGGCGCCATTCTAACCTCGTCTGGGCGGCAGCATTGCGGGTGAGCGGCAATCGCGAATTGGCTCGCGACGTCTCCCAGATGGTATTTGCGGACTTGGCTCGAAAGGCGGGGTCTCTCCCTCCAGGAACGATTCTGGCCGGATGGCTTTATCAGGCAGCATGTCATGCGGCCGCCAAGCAAGTCCGAGGAGAGCTGAGACGCGTGCAGCGGGAGGCCGAATCCATGAGACAATACGATGGTCAACAATCCGATGCCACCCAACCGGCGGTCGTTGAGGCCCTCCAGCCGTGGCTCGATTCTGCCATGGGAGAGCTGAGCGAGAACGATCGAGACGTTATTGTCCTTCGCTACTTCTCCGGCCGAAGGTATTCGGAGATTGCCACCCTCGTGGGCACCAGCGAGGTCGCCGTCCAAAAGCGGGTCAGTCGAGCCCTGGATAGGCTTCGGGAGATCTTCCGACGACGCGGGGTGGATGTGTCCATGGGGACGGTTGCCGCCGCGTTCTCCTTGGCTGGAGCAGAGGTGGTCCCCGCTGAGTTGTTGGCAACGATTACCAGTGCTGCGTCTGGGAGTGCCCAGTCCATTTCTCTCTTTCAGAAGCTGACTCTTCTCATGAAACAAAAACTCGCAATCGGCCTCCTCGGAGGAGCGGTCATTTCCACCACGCTGTACTGGCAGGAGCAGCGTGTAGCACGCCTTGCTGCTGACAACGCCGAGTTGCGCACGAAGGTCGAAGCACTGCGTTCGTCCAATGTTGCCTCAGACGGTTCCGAATCGGCGAAGGAATCCGAGGCACGTGCGCAGGAGATTGCCGAACTGCTTCAACTTCGAGGCGAGGTGGCTCGGTACAAGCGACTGAGCTCTGGAAGCGCAGGAACGAATGCCTTCAACCCTGGCGGCACCCGGGAGCATACCGGTTCAAAAGCAGATGATGGAGCGTTCACACCCAGCGTGGGACTCGATCGCCTCATTGTGGCTGCGAAGGGCGGGGACCCCTCGACGATCTCCAGTCTTGTGACCTGGAAGACGGGACAGGGCGTCTCGGAAGAGGACCTTGATCGACTTCAGGAGCCAGTAATTCGGAATATGACAAACACCCTCAACAATAATGGAGCCCTGAGGATTCTCAATAGCATGACCAATCAGGATGGCATGGTGCGGGCGCGAGTTGAGTGGTTGGATGGGAGTGGCAAGGTGAGCCAAGCGGAGTTGCGATTTGCGCGTCAAGGGGACCAGTGGCGGCCTGTCTGCGAAGTGGAGCGCAGTCCCTCCGGTACGCTTGGCGTCTCCTTCTTCCTGCCGCCAACACCGATTCTCGGCCCGGTTGAAGAGTAGTACGCAAAGTGCCAGGCACGTTGTTCCCATCACTACTTGAAGTCAGTCGCTGTTTCCACCTGATTGAAGCTCCACGAATCCACGCCCACCGTTCGATGGTGGTGGACAGATTTGGGTTGCGGATCAGTGGGGATGAGCACATAACACCTTCGATTTCCACACAAAGCTGAATCTAGTCGGCCTAAAAAAGTTTCAGCCTGGCCAAATGAATCTTCACCGCATCATCCTCATCACCATTTTACTGCTCTCGCTATTAACAACGGCCAAGTCATTCATCGCAGTTCACAACATTAAGGTATGGAGCGACGAAGTGCGCGGTTTCATGATCGGTGAAAGGCTTAGACCTCTGGATCAGCGAAGCGACTTTGGTTATTACGACAGCCGGCTTGATGCCATTCAACGACAGTGGACCTTTATGCGATGGGTGGGTGCCGGTTCTACGGCCCTATCGGCCATTGCGGTTTATCTCGTAAGTAAGGGCGAGAGAATTGGCACCCATACTAAACCTGCAAGTAATCGGCGAGATGCTGATGACGCGGACAATTCCGCAAGCACGCATTTAGCTAACTAGAGCCGGGATAATTGATTCAATTGCATTGTGGCCGGAACCTAGGTGTTAACCGCAGTGAGACATCAAAGTGTTGATGATTCCTTGCGCGATAAGATCCTAGGCGCTTACACGGAACGTATCGAGTCTGGTCTCACGGTATTCTAGGAGGCCTGATACTGTTCACAAACCACCCCATCCGGGCGCGTCAAAAACCTGCGCCCCGGGCGCAACCTGCCGTGTACAGTTTTCGTGTTCATGATTTATTTGATTTGTGAACACTTCATCCGGCCAAACCACGGCCCTCTACGTCAGGGTTTCCACCGCCGACCAAAGGACCGACTCCCAGACTGAGGAGTTGGAGGCTTTTTGTCGGACCAGAGGCTACTCAAAAGTCCAGCTCTTCGTCGAGAGGGAGTCCGGGGCCAAAGTGACCCGGCCACAACTCGACGCCATGATGAGTGAGGTCCGGGCCGGCAAGGTGGCCAGGGTGGTCGTGTACAAGCTGGACCGGCTTGGGCGTTCACTCACTCATCTCGCCCTCATTTTAGACGAATTGCAACGGCTCGGCGTCTCGCTGATCTGCACCTCCCAAGGCATTGACACCAGCGGCGACAACCCAGCTGGACGGCTTCAACTCGGCGTCCTTATGGCCGTGGCCGAATTCGAGCGCAGCCTGATCCGGGAGCGAGTCAACGCTGGCCTCCGGGCTGCCAAGGGCCGTGGTGTCCGGTTGGGACGACCATCGACCCTGGCAGCCCGGCGCGAGGCGATTCTCCAGTTGAAGGCACAGGGTGTCGGTTTGAGGGAGACGGCGAGGCGGCTGGGGATGCCAGCGTCCTCCGTGGCCAAGGTGATCAGTGCTGTTGGACACGCCGGAGCTTACAAACCTGCTCCACCCGCCGGCGTTTATAAAGGGTGCGGCGATTAGCTTCATCCACTGTAGCTTTATCCGTGATAACGCGATCTAAAGCGAATTGGCCTAAATATTTGTATGTAGAGCCTCGCGAACCGTCATTAACCCAAACATCGAATGGCGTTGTTGCGTTGTTAAGCGCCTCGTTCTCAATGGCGTGGAGTTCTCCATTGTAACCCCAGAAATACCCGCTTTGACATTGCTCGGTTTGAGGTGCGTCAAGGTTCATGCTTAGCAACATTACGACTGCTTGTACAGAGTTGTTAACTGTGAGAACTGCACAGGGGCGATTTGCATTATATTTGATGGTGAGTTCAGGTAGAGTCATAGGTTTGTTTTTTAGGATTCTGGTTTAAACGGTTTGAGTTATTTTGGTCTGACTTTTCGATGTTTGTTTTTGTGACAGCGTTTCGTTGTCTGCGAATAGTGTTTTTTAAAAATTGGAATTCAGTCAACATTAAAAATAAAAAATCCTCATTATATGTTGAGTTCTGTTTTTGTGGGTCGTGGTTGGTTGTTAAATTTAAATCCGGTCAGTATCCGAAAATCTGTCTAATGATTGATCCTCAGTTCAAGTGTAGAAAACACACCTCAAGATAGGTTTTTGATTTGATACCTTGGGAAGGACACCGCCACTAATACGGTGTCATACTTGGGCCAAATGAAGGTGAGCACAACAGTGTCACCCACAGCTAGCTCCCAGACCATGGTTGACCATGCAACCATGTCTGAAGCCTGCCGGTGACCTTGTTTCCTTCAGGCTGGCATCGAGGCGGATGGTGGCTGACGTCGTTGCCTGTCGAGACGCGGGGGCACCATGTTTGACCGTCAGGGAAACTAGGAAGTTGTGGCCTTGAAGTCCCGGTGGCCAAGGATTCTGCGGCAATCACCCGCAGGTGCTCGGCGCGTGCTGAGCATCACTTACTCCCATCGAAACCCGTGGAATAGGCCAAGCAGCTCCAAGGTTTTTCAGTGGAAGGGAACCAACAATCTCGTGGTTCGAAAATGGTGGACCACAGATCGTCACGAGGATGCGACCGGTACCGTCCCACCTGGATTCCAGGCCGCCTCGACCTCGATGGGCGTCGACGGACGTCGGCGGACAAGTTGTTACTTTCGTTGTTACTTTCGGCCCAGGACGATACCTGGATACGAAAAAACCGCGATTTCTCGCGGTTTTTTAAAGTGGTGCCGGCGGAGGGACTCGAACCCCCACACCCTTCCGGGCAACAGATTTTGAGTCTATCGCGTCTGCCATTTCGCCACGCCGGCATGGTCGTGCGACTGAAGTTTTGAAAATACAGTTCCTCGCCTCGGATTGGCAATTGAAACCTTTGCGTCCCCACCGACGAATCCCGCCGAGGTGCTGGGTGCGGTCCATCGTGGGGCAGTGGGGTGAGTCACCCCATGATCAAACCATGGGAATCGGCGATGGAGGTTCGAAAGTGAAACCGAGTAGAAATGGTCAAACCCATGGCGATCGACGCTCATTGCGATGGTTGATGGGGTTCTGTTTGAATGGCTTCGTCATGAATGATCAGAACGCCGATGCGGACTCCCCTTCGCCGGTTCCGATCCATGCGGGTCGGATGGCGGGTGTCGCCGGCATCCTGCCGCTGGCGGTGTTCGTCGGATGGTGGGTCTACAGCCTGCAGTTCCATTGGCGTGATTCGCAGGAGTACCATTTCGGGTATCTGGTGGTGGTGTTGGTGGGTTTCCTCGTGTGGGATCGCTGGGAGAGTCGGCCGAGCAACGATATCCCGGCCTCGTTGGGGCGGTCCTGGATGTGGCTCGGCTTGGGGTTTCCTCTGGTGCTGGTGGCCGAGCTCTACCGCCACGCGCTGACCCGATCGCCCGCTTCAGCCACCGCATTGAGCCTGGGCACCGTGTGCTTCATCCACACGGTGATTCTCCAGCAGTGGGGCCCCAAGACGGTGCGCCATTTCCGATTTCCGATCTGGTTCGCGCTCATCGCGGTGCCGCTTCCGGGCGTTTTCTGGAACCCCATCGTTCTGGGGTTGAAGGGGTTGGTGACGCTCGTGGACGTGGAGGCGCTGAATCTGCTGGGCATCCCGGCCCAGCGGCAGGGGAGCGTGATCCAGTTGCCGAATTGCCGCGTCGGCGTGGACGAGGCCTGCAGCGGGATCCGAAGCCTCCAGTCGTCGTTGATGATGGCGTTGTTCCTCGGCGATCAGGCGTTGAGCCGGGTGGCGTTGCGATGGGTGTTGGTGATCGGCGCGGTGGGCTGGGCCGTTGTCGGGAATATCGGCCGTTCGTTGTCCTTGTCGCTGACGGCCCATCGGCACGGCACCGATGCGTTGGAGGCGATCCACGATGCGGCCGGTTGGAGCGTGCTGCTCGTCACGTTGCTCGGTCTGGCGGGAATGACCTGGGCGTTGGTTCGATGGGAATCGGCGGGATTGCGCCTTCGGGCCCGGCGTCGGAGTGTTCACCCCGAACCATGAAGGGCGTGTTGATCACGGGAGCCTCGGGAGGCATCGGGCGGGCGCTGTGCGCGGCCTTCGCGGCCGCGGGATGGCGGGTGGTGGCGAGCGATGCTCCCGATCGCTGTCCGCCCCATCCGCCGTGGCCCGAGGGGGTGCTGGAAGTGCCGTGTTGTCTGGCCGGTTATGTCGCCGATGCCGGTGTGCGCACCGGGTTCCGGGAGCGGGTTGTGGCCGCGTTGGCCGGGGTGCCGCTGGCGGCGTTGGTGAACAATGCGGCCGTGCAGCACTGCGGGGGCACAGCCGAGGTGGCGGCCTCGGAATGGGAGTCGACGCTGGCGGTGAATGTCAGCGCGCCATTCTTGTTGGTTCAAAGTTTCCTGGGCCCGCTGGAGCGCTCTCGGGGATCGGTGGTGCAGATCACGAGCATCCACGCCACGCAGACCAAGCCGGGGTTCGTGGCCTATGCCACCAGCAAGGCGGCACTGGCGGGACTGACGCGGGCCCTGGCCGTGGACCTGGGTGGGCGCGTGCGGGTCAATGCGATCGCGCCGGCGGCGATTTCGACTCCCATGCTCGAGGCGGGGTTCGAGGGGCGCCCGGAGTCGCGCGCGGAGTTGGATCGGTTCCACCCGGCCGGTCGCATCGGTCGGCCCGACGAGGTGGCGCGGGCCGCCGTGTGGCTGGCGTCTGAGGAGTCGGGCTTCTTGACCGGTGCGACGCTGGCCGTCGACGGAGCACTGGGGGTGCGGTTGCACGATCCCGTGTGAGCAGCGGCCGTCCGGATTGTCGGGCCTAAGGGGTTGTTTGGTTTGATGCGGTTGATTTCGAAGAGCGAGCGTCTAGGTAGGGACCGATCTCCGAGCGGTCCGTCCCGGAGCGTTGCCTCCTGCGAGGGCTTGGGGCCGTTGTCCGAAGCGGTGTTTTCGGTGTTTGCGTCGCAGGCGGGCCGGCGTTGAATGCAGGGCATGAACTCGGGAGCGATGGGTCGTCGTGAATTCATGCAGGGGGCCGTTGTCGCCGGCGTTGTTGCCAGTGCGGGGGTGGCGCTGGCCGAGGAACCGGTCCCCGCGAAGGTGAAGGGGGCGATCCAGCAAAGCCTCTGCGTTTGGAATTTCGCTCCTCTGACCGCCGAAGACTTGGCCCAGCAGGCGGTCGCGCTCGGGCTCAAGTCGCTCGAGTTGCTCGGGCCCGAACACTTTCCGATGCTGAGCCGGTATGGCCTGACGTGTGCGATTTTCGGCCGCCATGGGTTCAGCAAGGGGTTCGCCCATCGCGAAGAACATGCCGAATGCACGGCGGCCTGCTTGAAGGCGATCGACGAGGCGTCGGCGTTCGGGGCGCCCAACATCATCACCTTTTCCGGATTCGCCCGTGGGATCGCCCGCGAGGCCGGGGTTCGCAACATGATCGAGGGGCTCAAGACCCTGGCCGCCCATGCCGAGAAGCGCGGGGTGACGGTGTGTCTGGAGATGTTGAATTCACGGGTGGATGTGCCGATGAAGGGCCATCCCGACTACTTCTGCGACGACATCGACCTGAGCGTGGACATCGTCAAGGCGGTGTCCTCGGAGCGGGTGAAGGTGCTCTTCGACCTCTACCACGTGCAGATCATGCACGGGGATGTGAGCCGGCGACTCCGTCAGCATGCCCCGTGGATCGGGCACGTGCACACGGCGGGCAATCCGGGCCGGTGTGATCTGGATGCGGCCGATCAGGAGTTGAATTATCCGGCCCTCATGAAGGTGTTGCTCGAGGTGGGCTACCGCGGCTTCGTGGGTCAGGAATTCATTCCGCGGGCCGGCGACAAGGCGGGGAACATCAAGGCCCTGAAGGCGGCCGTGAGGTTGTGCGATGTCTGAGGCGATTTCCGGCTGCGTGTGGGTGACGGGAGCCGGCGGGTTGATCGGCAACGCCTGCGTGGCGGTGTCCGGCTCGACGCTGCCCGAAGGCGGTGGGCCGGTAAGGCGGGCACGCCCGTTGACGCGGGCCGAGCTCGACCTGGCCGACTGCCGGGCGGTGGAACGGTTGTTTTCCGAGGAGCGGCCGGCCGGAATCCTCCATTGTGCGGCGCGCAGCCGCAGCCCCGCCTGTCAGGCCGATCCGGCCGGGGCGCGCCTTCAGAATGTGGCGGTGACCCGACAGTTGGCCGAGTTGGCGGCGGACATTCCGATGGTCTTCCTGTCGACCGATCTGGTGTTCGATGGCCGCCGCAACGAGGCCGAGGGGGGCTATCGGGAAGACGACGCGGTGAATCCCTTGAGCGTGTACGCCGAGACGAAGGTCGAGGCCGAGGCCTGGGTGCGACGCAATCCGCGGCATGCGATCGTGCGCACGTCGTTGAACTTCGGTCGCTCGCCTTCGGGGCCGGGGGCGTTCAACGAAGAACTGGCCGCCGCCTGGCGTGCCGGGCGCACGGTGGATCTGTTCGTCGACGAGTTCCGGTGTCCGATCGCGGCGGTCGAAACGGCTAGCCGGTTGTGGGCGCTCTTGGATTCACGGCAGGGCGGGGTGTTCCACCTGGCCGGCTCGGAGCGCCTGTCGCGGTACGACATCGGACGGTTGGTGGCCGAGGATCTCCGGTGTTCGGAGCCCGACCTGGCCACGCCTATTCGAGCGGGTTCACTGACGGGCTATTCCGGGGCGCCCCGTGCTCCCGACACCACGCTCGATTGCTCCAAGTTGGCGACGCTGCTGGGCGAACCCATGCCCGCCTTCAGCGCCTGGCTACAAGGTCGTGCCCGGGGCTCAGGGCTTGGCTGAGGGGTGGATCAGCAGTTTCTCACTGCCCCATGCAGACCGGGTTTGCATGGACCAATGCGGCTGTAGCCGCTCAGAATCAGTGTCCTGAGCGGGAATCTCCGTTCGCGTTCATGGGTGAGCTGGCGGTCCCATGTTGTCACTGGCCAACCGGCCCGGTTTTTGCCATCTTCAAAGAGTGCCGAAAGTTTTGGAGAAAGACGGTTTTGTGTTCTTTTTCTACAGCAATGAGCACGCCCCGATTCATGTCCATGTACGCCGCGGAGGAGGCGAGGCGGTGTTCGATTTGGATGAAGGGGTTGAGTTGCGAGAGTCTCAGGGCATCAAGTTGAGTGATTTGGCCAAGGCGGAGGCGATTGCAACCGATTACAGGCAGATGATCATCAACCATTGGCATGAACACCTTGATCGATAGTGCGTTATCTGCGGTTCATCTCGATGGGATGATCGTTCTGACCATGAGCAGCGGTTCAGAAGTTCGATTTCCCGTGGCCTTGAACCCCCGATTGGCTCAAGGAACTCCCCAACAATTGGGGCACATCGAGATTTCCCCATTCGGCCTGCACTGGCCGGAGTTGGATGAGGATCTTTCGATCCGAGGGATTCTGGCCGGAGATTATGGCCAAGGTTTGAAGGCCTGACCTGGGGAAGGGTGATCGTCCCAGCCTTTGGACTCGCTGCCCAACGTGCCTCCGTGTTGAGGCCACAATCACCGACAGGCGTGCTTCACTGCCGCGCCCGGGGCTCAGGGCTTGGCTGAGGGCGCGGCCGGGGCCATCGGCTGCGGGGCGGGGGCGTTGGTGCCGGTGGGGCGGCCGAAGTCGGCGGGCAGGTTCAGGCGGGTCCGCAGGGCTTTCTGGAATTCCGGATTCACGTCGTCGGCCGGGGCCAGCATGTCGCGCAGTACCTCGAGCTTGTAGTCGTTGAGCGGGGCGATCGACAGGCGCTGGCGCATGCTCTTGTTGGGCGTGCGGGCCTCGAAGTTGGCGTGCACCTTGGTGGCCAGACGCAGCATCGAGTCACCCCGGTCGTCGTCGCCATTGCCCAGGCTGAAGAAGGCCTGCCCCAACAACCCGGTGATGATCGCTTTGACGCGGTCGGCCGAGGTCTCGTTGGCGTCTTCCGAGACCTTGGCGATGGCGAAGGTCTCCAGGCTCATGCCCGCCTGGTCGCCGAGCTGGTCGGCGTACTTCTTCTGGCAGTAGGCCCACCATTGCGCGGCCTCCTTCTCGCGGTTGGCGGTGTAGAGGAAGTACACGGCGTCCCGCAGGAAGTTCTTGTGACCCTTGGCGAAGTGGTCGGCCATCTTCTCGTCGGCGGCCATCATGTCTTCGTAGGCCCGGCTGGTGCTGGCCACGATGTTGAGGTTGGGGCCCAGTTCGATCGTCCGGGTGGCGATGTTGGTGTACAGGCGACCGCGCTGGAAGGCCGTGAGCATCGACTGGAAGACCACGCGACGCAGAGGGGCCCGGTCGGCCTCCTTCTTGGATTCACCGAGGCCCCGGTATCCCCAGTACACGGCGTGCGACTCGGGCAGGCGCCACTCGAGCGGGCCGTATTTCTCGTCAACCTCCTTCATGATGGAGGGCACGAGCTTGAACTTGTTGACCATCACCGCGACCCGGTTGCTGACGGCGGCCGAGTCGGGCTTGAGCAAGGCGGTGTAGTCGGGCCTTCCGCCCGGGATCACATCCTCGATCTGGCGGGCCCAGCGGGCCTTGTAGGTCATGTGGGCGTCATCGAGATAGGCGCCCATCTTGTGCTGATAGATCCAGCCCAGTTCCCGGTACATCAGGGCCTCGTGCGGGTTGTAGCGCATGCCCTCGTCACGCAGCAGTTCGATGGCCCGCTGCACCCACAACCACCGGTCTTCCGGGTTCGGGAACTTCACCGAGATGTTGTAGGCCATGTTCCACGCCTGATGGACCCAGACGCTGGTGAAATGCGGCTGCAATTTGGTGATCCAGTCGGCCAATTGCACGGCCTCGAAATACTTGCCGTCTTCTTGCAGTTCGGTGGTCCGGATCCACAGGGTGTTGGCGATGAGGCCGCGGAAGCCGCCCAGCGCCACGGTGGTGAAGGCCAGGATGGGCGGAGCGTTGCTGATGATGGCCGTGCGCGTGAGGCCGAAGGTCTCCCGGTCGCGATTCAGCGTGCCCTGCAGGAAGTGGGATGCGAAGAACGCCGCGATGATGACGACGGCGAGGATGGCCTTTCGGAGAGTCATCAGAACTTGGTGGGGGCTGCGAGTTCCCGGCGGGTCAGCACCACGATGCCGACGATGGAGATGCCGCCGCCGACCAGCACGTTGATCACGATGAAGGCACGGACCAGTTCCAGCCAGGTGATGCTGCGCCCGGTGCTGAGGCTCGAGATGGGGGAGTAGCCGCTGACCTGGTCGATGACCTGCTTGGCCGAGCCGTAGACGGCGACGCTCAGTTGGTTGACCACGGTGTTTTCGGTCACCATGCCGTTCTCGCTGTTGATGCCCACGATGCCGCCCTGATCGACCACTTGCTTGAGGGTGTTGCTGGAGAGTCCGAGCACCAACAGGGCGATGGAGCAGAACGCGGCGACGGGGAACGACAGGAAGCTCGAACAGGCCAGTCCGACGGCCGTCAACAGGCCGAGCCAGAAGGCGATGATCATCAAGCCGCGGGCGTAGTTGAGGGCGAAGCCGCCTTCGTGGAAGAGCACTTCCATGCCCTCATCGAGCGGGAAGAGCAGGGGCTGCTGGGTCCAGTTCTGGAAGTCGACGGCCAGCACGCCCTGAGCGTTGATGAGGTCGGCCGTGGCCCGCGGATCGAGCCCGAACTCGACGAACGATTCAGCGGGCAGGGAATTCTCGAGGCGCAGGCGGCGGCCGTCGGGTGGGCCGACTTCCCAGTAGGCCGGGTACACGGTGCCCTCGGAATTGTACTGGGTGGTGAAGAACTTCACGCGGATGAAGAGCGGGCGGCCGGCGAGGCGCTGCTTGGCGTCGGCTCCCAGCGGCACCTCCCAGCGACGGAGCATTCCGGGCGGTACCACCTGCTGGCGGGCCTTGACCATCTCTTCGACCTGCTTTCGCACGAAGGCCGGATCGAGGGCGGCGGCCGCGGGGTCTTTGAGGCGCTCTTTGAGCAGGGTCTGGATGTCCTGGGTGAGGTCGACCGCGGGCTCGCGGGCCCCGGCGCGCGCCACCAGCACCTCGCTGCGGAGTTTCACCTGCTGTTCGGCCGACAGTTCGCCCGTGCGCAATTGGAGCAGTCCGTAGGCCACCGAGCCTGAAATGGCCAGCATGCCGAGGTTCACGGCCATGATGCCCACCCACTTGCCCAACCAGATCTGCCAGCGGGGGATGGGCTTGGAAGCGATGAGGAAGAGCTGCATCTCTTCGATGTCGCGGGCCAGGGTGCCGCAGGCGATCCACAAGGTGGTGAAGCCGAGCAGGGCGGTGATGGCACTGAGGGTGTAGGTGATGAGGATCTGCGTGAAACCCTGAGCCGAGCCGTCGTGCTTGATGGCGCTGGGCAGGATGAAGACCAGGGCGATCAGCAGGCCGAGCAGGGTGATCACCAGGCGGTAGCGGAAGGCCGCCTTGATGGTCAGCAGGGCCACGGCCAAGAGGGGCCGCAGGTGTTTCGGCACCAGGTCGGGCACGCCGGTGAGGTGGCGGCCTTTCCACTCGGGCAGCGGAATTCCACCCACCTGAAGCACCTTGGCCACCGCTTCGGCTCCATTCCGGGCGGGGACCGTGCACAGGTAGGCGTAGCCCTGGCGCTCGGCAGAGAGTTCGCGGAACCGCCGGGCGGAGAACCCGATGACGATGCCTTGGACCACCTGGCTGATCAGGTACGACTTCCACCCGGCCCGGTTGGCGTACAGGACCGCGCCGCTGATCAGGTTGAGGATCAGGAACACGATGCCCAGCTGGGGCAATCGGAGCCAGAACGCCCAGATCCAATCGAAGGCCGCCGCCGCCCAGGAGAACCCCAGCGGGATGGCCATCAACTGCCGGTCGGCGTTGCGGTAGACCTCAAAGCGACGCGTCATGGCAGATCACTTCTTGCCGCCCTTGTTGCCGAGCAGGCCCGAGAGCGCGTCGTTGGCCTTGGACAGGTCGACCGGCTTGGCGGGTTCGGCGTGCTGGGCCGGCTGGGATCCCTTGGCGGACGCAGGCTGGGCGGCCGGAGTCTGCTTGGACGGAGCCTGGGGCGCCGGGGTCTCGTGGCGGACCAGCGATTCGAGCACCGCCTCGGCCGAGGGTTGCGAGGGCACGGCGACTTCGGACACGACCGGGGCCGCCGATTCCGTGGGGCGTGACAGTCGTTCCAGGACCGATTCGGCCTGATGGGTGGCCTGGCCGCTGGTCGGGGCGGGGCCCTGTCCGTCGCCGCGCAGGTATTCGGCGACGCGGTTGCCGCTGGTGGCGCCGCTGGTCTCGGCTTGTCGGCGCGCCGCTTCGACCACCCCCAAGAAGTACGACTCCAGATTCTGGGTCGGGTTTTCGAGCCGGACGGTGTCGCCCACCTCGGCCCGGATGAGGTTGAGCACCTTGTCGGTGGTCTCGCGCGAGAGCACCGGGGCGGTGATGCGGACCGAATCGGGCTTGGCGAGCAGCTGATGCAGCGGGCCCTGGGCCTGAATGCGTCCGCCGTAATAAATCACGGCCCGGTCGCACACGTCTTCGACATCGCTCAAGAGGTGGCTGGAGAGGATGACCGTCTTGCCTCGACGGGCCAGTGCCAGGATGAGGTCTTTGACTTCGCGACACCCCAGCGGATCCAAGCCCGCGGTGGGTTCGTCGAGGATGACCAGATCAGGGTCGTTGATCAGCGCCTGAGCGATGCCGATGCGGCGCTGCATGCCCTTGGAGAATTCGCCGACGGTGCGCGTGCGGGCCTGGTTCAGGCCGACCATCTCGATGAGTTGCTCGGCCCGGCGGCGGCGTTCGGGCGAGTCGATCTGGAAGAGGCTGCCGAAGAAATCGAGTGTCTCGCCCGGGTTCAGGAAGCGGTAGAGGTAGCTTTCTTCGGGCAGGTAGCCGATGCGGGCCTTGGTGGCGACATCGCGGGGTGATTGGCCGAAGACGGTGATGTGTCCCTGGGTGGGGTACAGCAGTCCGAGCAGCAGCTTGATGGTGGTGGATTTGCCCGATCCGTTGGGCCCGAGGAGACCGAACACCTCGCCACGGCGGATCTCGAAATCGACATTGTCGACCGCCCGGGCCTTGGGGCGCCCCCAGAAGTCTTTGAACACCTTGGTCAGTCCCGTGGCCCGGACGACGATGTCGTCGCCAGGTTGCTCGGTGAGCGCTCTGCCGGTGGGGGAGGAAGGGGTCATGAGGCCGAGGAGGGATGCTGGGGGCGGAGGACGGTTTCGGGGTCGGTTCGAACCTGATCAGGCGGCCGGTTGCGGGGCACTCGAGGGGGACTCGCCTTGGACGAACGGCTCGAGTTCTTCGCCCTGCCGGACCAGGCGGGCGCTGTTGAACACCACGAAGAGCGATCCGACATTGTGCAGGATGGCGGCGATGATCGGGTTGAGATACCCGAAGGAGGCCGCGGCCAGACCGCCGATGATGAAGACGACGCCGAAGAGGAAGTTCTGGTTGATCACCGTGCGGGCCATGCGGCTGAGACGGATCAAGAAGGGCAGGCGCCGCAGGTCGTTGTTCATCAGGGCGATGGTCGCCGAGTTGATGGCCACTTCGCTGCCGGCCGCACCCATGGCGATGCTGATGTCGCCCGAGGCCAGCGCGGGGGCGTCGTTGACACCGTCGCCGATGACGGCCACGCGATGTCCCTTGGCCTTGGTCTGGCGCACGAACTCCACCTTGTCTTGGGGAAGGCACTCGGCCACCACCTCGGGCACTCCGATTTCCTGGGCCACACGCTCGGCCACCGGGCGGCGGTCGCCGCTGACCATGGTGACGCGGCGGATGCCCGCGCTCTTGAGTTGCTGGAGGGCCTCGGCGGCCTCGGGTCGGGTCTGGTCCTGCAGGCCGATCCAGCCGATGCAGTCACCGTCGCGGGCCACGAAGAGCAGGCTGTAGCCGGCGGTCTCGTCGAGATCCACCGATTCGAACAGGTCGCCGGCCACGCCCTGGTCCTTCAGGAAGGTGGCTCGACCGATGAGGATGCGACGCCCTTCGATGAGTGCGCTGACACCCTTGCCGGCGAGCTCCTTGAAGTCGTCGGCCTTGGCCAGCGGCACGCCGGCCTCCTGGGCCAGCGCCGTGATGGAGCGGGCCGTGGGGTGATTGGAGAATTGCTCGACACTGGCCGCACAGCGCAGCAGTTCGGCCGGGGCGATCCCGTTGAGCGGGTTCAAGCGGCTGACGGCCAGACGGCCGGTGGTGAGCGTGCCGGTCTTGTCGAACACGAAGGCCGTGATGCGCGCGGCCGCTTCCAGATCCCCGATGTTCTTGACCAGAATGCCCAGGCGGGCCGCGGCGCTGAGCGCGGCGACCATCGCGGTGGGGGTCGCCAGGATGAAGGCGCACGGACAGGCCACGATCAGGATGGTGATGACCCGATTGAGGTCCTGGGTGAAGCCCCAGACCAGAGCGGCGATGATCAGCACCAGCGGGGTGTAGTAGCCCATGTACTGGTCGATGATGCGCATGAAGGGCAGCTTGGTCTTCTCGGCGGCCAGGATCAGGTCGCGGACGCGGCCGAGCGTGGTGTCTTCGCCGGCCTTGCCGACCTTGACCTCCAAGAGGCCGTTCATGTTGATGGTGCCCGCGAAGACCTGTTCACCCACGCCCTTGTCCACGGGGAGGGATTCGCCGGTGATGTTGGCCTGATTGATGGAACCCTGTCCGGAGACGATCAGGCCGTCGGCGGCGATGTTGTCGCCCGGGCGGATGCGGATCAGATCGCCGACCTTGAGTTCACTGACGGCCACTTCGATCTCTTGATGGCCGGACAGGCGGCGGGCCTTGGTCGGGGTGAGCTTGATGAGCGACTGGATGGAGGCCCGGGCCCCGGCGGCGGTGCGGGTCTCGATGATCTCTCCGAGCAGCATGAAGAAGGCGACGATGCCGGCGGTCTGGAAGCCACCCGCGAGGCTGGAGCCCTCGCCCTTCATGCCGTAGTTGCCCGAGACCGCGCAGGCCAAAACGCCCAAGGCCACCAGTTCATTGATGGAGAGCAGTCCTTTGCGCAGGTCCTTGAACGCCACGACCATGATCGGGGTGCCCAGGATGATCGCGCCGATCATGGCGCTGAAGGCGGCCACGGTGGTGCCGCGCTCGAAGAGCCAGTCCACCGCGAAGGAGTTCAGCACGAAGATCAGTCCGACGATCGTCGTGGAGAGCTTGGTGTTGGTGTGCGAATGATCCAGACCACCGTGGTCATGACCGCAGTCCGCACAGGCGGCGTCCTTCTTGGCGTCTTCCTCGAGGGTGAGGAGGCTGGTGACTTGCATGGATGGGGGAGGGGGCTTGGGGTTCCCGGATCAGCGGCCCGACTCGGGGCGCTTCTGGGGTTGAGGTTCCCGGTTGAGCTGGATGCGGACTTCGCGGCGTTCGCCGTCGGCCCGCGAGGGCAGGAAGAACTTGTCGGGAGAATTGGTGAGGATGCGGGTGATGGTGTCGACCCGGAGCCGATCGCGGTAGAGCGCGGGGTTCTGCCGGTAGGTGTCGAGCTGGTCCTGGAAGAACCGGGATTCGGCGGCCAGACCCTGCACCAGTTGATCGGCGGCGGCCTGACCCTGGGCCACGATCCGGTCGGCCTCGCCCTTGGCCTCGCGCGTGACGCGGTCGAATTCGCCCTGGGCCTCGTTGATGCGGCTGCTGCGGGTTTGTCCGGCGGTGATGACCGCGTCGAAGAACTCCTTCACATAGCCCGGGGCGACCCGTTCGACATCGAGGCCCTCGATGAGCACTCCCAGATTGGCCAGCGTGAGCTGGTCGCTGACCCGCTGCTTGACCGCGTCGCGGAAGCTGGCGATGTCGCCGTAGATCGAGTCGGCCTTGGTGCGGGCGGCCGCCCAGTAGATCGCATTGTTGAGGCAGTTCTCCACGGTGTTGGAGGCCGCCGTGAAGTTGAACGTGTAGGCCACGGGATCGGCGATCCGGTAGCGGAGGGTGGCCCGGACGTGCAGGATGTTGCCGTCGCCGGTCAGCACGTAGCCTTCGCTGGCCGGGTTGAGAGTGGTGTTGATCGGAGCGGCGGTGATGCCGGCGGCTTCGGCGGCGGGATCGACGGCGTACCAGGCGTTGTTGGCCCGGACGATCTTGGAATCGCCGACGCCGATGCGGACGATTTCGTCGATGGGGTAGGGCAGCGCGAAGTGGAGGCCGTTGGTGCGGAGGATGTCGCGCCCCTCGCCCACGGGCTTGCCGAAGCGCAGCACCACGGCCACCTCGTTGGGCTTCACCGTGAAGACGCACGAGAAGACGAATGCGGCCAGCAGGAGGGCTCCGAGGATGCGGATGAGCACGAGGCTGCTGCCCAGAGCCTCGGAGAGCGCCTGACTGGAGGCGTCGTCCGAGGAGATCCGCGGGCCGTCGGGCCGCAGATTGCCGGAGGGTGTGGTTGCGGCGGCCATGGGTTCAGCGGTTGGAGGGGGCGTTGGCCGCGGCGTCGCCGCGGAGCAGGTTCAGCGGAGCCGTCTTCTCATCGAGGATGAGCGTGGTGCGGTCTTTCAGGCTGGTCTCCAGGCTGTTGAGCGAGATGAGGAAGCGGGCCAGCGATTCGTCCTGATTGAGCACCTTGTAGTACTCGGTGGCCTTGGCCTCGGCCTCGCCGCGCAGCACCAGCGCCTTGCGCCGGGCCTCAGCGAGGGTGGTGTCACGCTGCAGTTCGGCCTCGGAGCGGATGCGCATGGCCTCGGCGGTTCCCTCGGCGACGAACTTCTTGCCCAGGCGTTCACGCTCGGCCTTCATGCGCTCGAACACCTTGGCCGTCTGCGATTCGGGCAGGCCGAGCTGCTTGATGCCCACGATCTCGATGGCGATACCGTAGGTCTTGAGCGTGGTCTCGGCCATGGCCAGCTTCATCTCGTTCTCGATCTCCTCGAACTTCACCTGCTTGGGATCGGGTGCGATGAGCTCGGAGAAGTCGTGACGGCCCACTACCGAGTTCTTGGCGTCACGGACCACGTTCTCGAGGCTGGTCTCGGCGCGGAAGAGATCGCCATTGAAGCGCTTGAGGAACAGTTCGGCGTCGGCGATGCGCCAACCGACGAACACCGAGAGGATCGGCGACTTCTTGTCGCGGGTGAGGCTCTGTTCGTACTTCCGCTCGAAGTTCTGCATCCGGCGGTCGAACTTGTAGATGTTCTGGATGGGGTAGGGCAGGCGCAGGTACAGGCCGGGCTCAGTCTTGGGCGTGCCCCTGATGCTGCCGAAGGTGGTGACGACGGCCACCTCGGTGGTCCGCACTTGGAAGGCGAACAGCAGGAAGAGGAAGATCGCCAGGAGCAATCCGCCAATGATCAGGGTGGGGGTACGGGGCTTCATCTTGGGAAAAGGGAAAGGGTGATCGAACGAGATCGTGCGACGGGGTTATTTCTTGGGTTCGTCTTTCTTGACCGGTTCGATGGTCACATCGAGGAGGTCTTGTCGGATCTTGTCTTCCAGGTTGAAGAGGATGACGTCTTGGGTGTTGGTCGGCAGGATGACGATCTTGCGGGTACCGGCCGAGGCCTTCGCGAAGGTCTCGAGGTGGTTCCGGGCGGTGAAGACCTTCGGGGCTGTCTGATAGGCCAGCAATTGCGACGAGAACTGTGCGGCCCGCCCGGAGGCCTCGGCGACCTTCTGGGCCGAGACGCCCTTGGACTCGTTGACGGTCTTGGCCGCGGCGGCCTTGGCCAGCGGCACGGTCTCCAGTGCGTAGGCATCGGCCTCGAGGATGCGGGCTTCCTTCTCCTGTTCGGACCCGATCACCTTCTCGTAGGCCTCGGCCACCTTGAGTTCCTTGGTGCCGATCGGCGGATGGATGTCCTGAAGGCCGACGAAGACGATCTCGGCCCCCAGTCGGGCGGCGTTGGCCGCGGTCTGGATGCGGGACTTGAGGTCGCTGGCGGCCTTCTGTCGGCCGTCGGACATGATGGTCTCGATGTCCACGCTGGCCATGTACCGGACCACCTCGCGGTTGGCCAGACGCTCCAGCAACAACTGGGGCTCGCTATGGTCGTAGGACCAGGCACGGATGTCTTTGATCAGGTACTGCACCGGGATGCTGACCGTGAGCAGATTGACCGGAACGATCTGCTCCGATTCGGTCGCGTTGGTGCTGGTGTTCTGTTCGCGGGAGGCCACCAGGAGGTTGAACTCTTCTTTGTAGTGGGCCCGGGTCCACAAGATGGTGCGTTCCTTCTCGAGCTTTTCATCGGCCACGAACCCGACATTGAAGCTCTGGACCTCGGCGACCGGGTGTCGGTGGATCTGGTCGATCGGGCGGGGAAGCTTGAAGGCGATGCCCGGCTGCAGCACGGCTCCGGCCGGCTTTCCGAAACGCTCGCGCAGTCCCTGTTCTCCGGCATCGATGAACACCACGCAATCGCTCGCCGCGAGGATCCCGATCCAGATGAGGGCGAACCGACTCAGTTTTTCTTCGATGAACCGGTAGAACCAGCTGTCGCTGACCCGGAAGCCGAACTGGTAGTCGAGGGCCTGGGCCGCGGTGGCGAACAGTCCGGCCGGTTGCCCGAGGAGGCCGACCAGGCGGCTCTCATAGATGAGTCGGATTTCCTTGCCCTGAACCCGGGGACGGTAGGCTTCGAACACCAAAGCCAGCAGGGTTTCGAGAGCCACCAAGCCGAGCAGGGCCGTGAGCACCCAGGCGATCTGCCGATCGTACTGCGCGAAACCGAACCACTGGAGCGCCTCGCTCGCGGTGGCCAAGAAGGCCAGCAGGGATCCGAGCATCAACGACGACCCGCCGGGACGGAGCAGTCGGATGTTCTCCAGTTGGGCCAATCGGCAGGCGTATTTGCCGAGCAGGAAGGCCACCAGGCTCAGACCGGCGAACATCGCCATGGCGAGGGTCGAGGGGGCCGAGGCCGCCGAGCCCATGTCTCTGAGGTCGCGGAAGAAATAGAAAGCCCCGCCGGCCTGCATCACGAACAGCACCAGGGTGAGTCCCGGGACGAACCATTTCTCGAAGAGCATCCGGGATTTGCGGGCCGGGAAGGCCTCGTCGGCTGTGGCGTCGAAGAGGGCCGTCTTGCTGCGCGAGCGGGCCAGTTCGTCCATCTCGAGGCGTTCGGACTCTTCAGAGGCCTCCAGGCGCATCTGAAACCAGGCGATCAGCCCGACAATCAGGCCCACCAGGGTGAAGGCGGCCCCGAGTTCGGCGGTGGCCGAATCGGCGATCTTGGAGACCACCTCGAGGCCGATGGCCAGTCCGAGGAGGGCGATCCAGTTCAGCAATCCGGTCTTGAGAGCGTGTCGTTCCATGGGCGGTCAGGCGGGTAGGGGAGCGGAGAGAGAGAAGGTATCAACTGAGTTCGCGGTCTTCAAACAACCAGACCCCGGCTGCGAGGGCCGCGGCAATGCATGAGACCATGTACAGCGCCGATTTGGCCACGTAGGACCACGGGATGCTCTTCTTGTCTTCCAGAGCGTCGGCGAGCCAGAACTGCTGCCAATTCGGGATGACCGCGTAGGCCGTTTTGGCCCAGAAGCTGCCGGCATCGGCGGCGGCCTTGAACAGGTAATCGCCCATCAATCCGGCGATGAAGAGGGCCGAACACACCGCCAGAGTGGGCACGGTGTCGAGTCGGGTGGAACAGGCCAGGGCCACCGCCGCCAGGATCAGGAGCGCGAATAGGATCAGCACGGCGGCGGGCACCATGCGCCAATCGACCAGGGCGACTTCACCGAAGGCCCGCTCGTCGTGGATGAAGAAGTGGATGCCCAGCACCGCCAGCGTGGTGAAGAGGATGAAGGTGAAGACCGCATCGGACACGAACCCGCGTCGGAGGAAGAAGTTGAAGAACCCGGCCACGGCATAGGCCAACACGCCCGAACCACCGTAGATCAGCAGGGACTTCACGTCGGTGTCGCCGTAGGCATCGAAGGCCATGCGTCCGGCCAGCAGGGCCGCGACCACGTTGGCGTAAGTCATCAGGGCCAGCGACGCCGAAAGCCCGACGTATTTGGCCGTCAGGAAGGTCCAACGGCCCACGGGTTTGGAGAGGACGGTCAGAGCGGTTCCCAAGCGGATCTCCTGAGCCACGCTCGATGAGGCGCATAGCACTGCACCGAACAACCCCGACAGCAGCATCAAGGCCAGCGACATGTCTTTCACCAGCTTGGGATCTTCGCCAAACCCGAAGTAGGGCACGGCCGCGATGAACACGCAAAAGCCGGCCGACGTGGTCATCAACAGCAGAAAGATCGGCTGTCGGACCAACTCCATGAACGCGTTGAGCGCGATGGATACGAAGGTACGCATGGTGGACGGACTGTGAACACCGAACACTATGGACGGAACCGGGGCCGTCAAAGTCAATTCGGGGGGGCTCCTCGGGTCGGGGGCTGCGTTCGCAGGGAACGTGGGCAAAGGAGGGACGTTCGCGATGTCGCGCGAGGGGGCGAGCCTGTCCCTCAAGCCTGTCCCGAGTCGGGGCTGGCCAAAGGGGGGTGGGAGCGGCAGGTTGGATGGAATATCCGATGAAAACGTCTTCCTGGGTCTTTTGGGGTTCTTGGGTCTGGGTTTGGGTCTGGGTGTGCCTCGCCGGGCGAGGGCAGGCGGCGGCACTGAAGAGAGTACGTCCGAACGTGATTGTCATTTTGGCCGACGACCTGGGTTTCGGGGATGTCTCTTGCCTGAATCCGAGAAGCGCTTGGAAGACGCCATCGATCGACCGCTTGGCGCGGGAAGGACGGACGTTCACCGATGCGCATTCGGCCTCCGGGGTCTGTACACCGAGTCGTTACAGTTTGCTGACGGGGCGCTATTCGTGGCGAGGCAAGCTCAAGTCCAATGTGCTGTACGGCTATGATGCGGCGTTGATCGAGCCGGGGCGTCTCACGGTGGCCGGGTTCCTACGGCGGCAGGGTTATGCGACGGGCATGGTGGGGAAGTGGCACTTGGGGTTGGATTGGTTGCGGACGGGGGCACAGGACGATGAGGTGGAGTTCACGCGACCGTTCGGGGGCGGTCCGCTGGCCCATGGGTTCGACTGGTTTTTCGGGATCAGCGCGTCGCTCGACATGCCGCCCTTCGTTTACCTCAGTCAGGATCGCTCGACGACGGTGCCCCGGGACCGGGTGGCGGCGAGTCCGGCGCCGAAGATGTGGCGGGCGGGGGCGATCGGTCCGGATTTCCGCCACGAGGAGGTGGATCCGCGGTTCCGTCGCGAGGCCTTGTCGTGGATCGAGTCGCGGGCGCGGGCCCGGGCGACCGACGGGACTCCGTTTTTTCTCTATCTGGCGTTGGCCTCACCGCACACGCCGACGCTCCCGACCGCGGAATTCGCCGGCCGGACCCGGACCAATCCCTACGGCGACTTCGTGGTGCAGGTGGATGCGACGGTGGGAGCGATCCTCGACCGGCTCGACGCGTTGGGGATCTCCCGCGACACGATGGTGGTGTTCACCTCCGACAATGGGTGTTCGCCGGCGGCCAACCTGGGGGAACTGAGGGCTTTCGGGCACGATCCCAGCGCGGGTTTCCGGGGGCACAAGGCCGATCTGTTCGAGGGCGGCCACCGGGTGCCGTTTCTGGTGCGCTGGCCGGCGAAGGTGCCGGCCGGATCGACCTGCTCGCGGTTGGTGGGCCAATTGGACCTGTTGGCCACTCTGGCCGATCTGCTCGGGCAACGGCTGCCCGCCACCGCGGCCGAAGACAGTGTGAGCTTTCTGCCGCAGTTGCGCCGGGGTGACGCGGCCCGGTCGGGTCGGCAATCGCTGGTGCACCAGTCCATCACGGGCGATTTCGCGCTCCGGCACGGGCCGTGGAAGATGCTGTTCACGGCGGACAGTGGGGGATGGAGCGATCCGAAACCGGGGAGCAAAGGGGCCGCCAAGCTGCCGAAGTTGCAGTTGTATCATCTGGGCCTGGACTCCGCCGAGCGCACCAACCGGATTTCCGGGGAACCGGCCGTGGTTCGCCGTATGACCCGCGAGATGCACCGGATCTGGGCCCGAGGTCGATCCACACCTGGATCAGAACAGCCGTTCGAGAATCCTGCCGACTGGCCGCAGGTGGCTCCGTTCCGCGCGGAGTGAGCCGTGCGGACTCGATGGTGGGGTGAGGGTGCGTGCCCAGGATCACCGCGGGACGATTGTCGATCGGGTCAAGAAAAAGGGCCGATTCCCTGAGGAAATCGGCCCTTGCGATCGGTCAGCGGCGGGGGGACCCCGCCGTTGCGCCGTGTTCAGCGGACGCGGTAGAATCGTGCCGTCCCGGTCGGTGTGAGCTTCAGCGGGGAGACGGCCCCGAGCACAGGGGTGTAGGGCCCGGCGGGATTGTCAGCCTGCTGCAGCCCGCCGCCCGACCAGGTGAGGGTCGCTTCGGCGCCGCTCAAGCGGATGGCGATCGTGGCCGGTTCGCTGGCAGCGCCGTTCACCGCGATGGTGTACTGCTTCTGGATCTGGGCCGCCGACAGCGCCTTCGGGTACACGGCCACTTCATCGATGGCTCCGGTGAAGGCTCCGTCCCAACCGTTGCCGGTGGAACCGATGGCCCAGTCGGCACCGTTGGCGGCGATGGCTTTGCCGGTACCCGCGACCGCGCCGATCTCGGTGCCATTGCGGAAGAGGCGCCACTGCGAGCCGTCATACGTGCCGCTCAACTGCACCCATTGGCCGCCCGCCAGATCGGCCGCCGGAACCGGAGCGTAGACCCGTTCCACGGTCAGGTCGGGAGCCCCTTTGTACTCGCTGGATCCGAAGGAGTAGTTGAGAGCTCCGTTGACGGTCTCGATCCGCAGGGACACCTCGGTGGTGTTGGTGTTGACAGCGGTGATCTCCTTGGCCTGCTCGAAGATCTGGGCGACGAAGGAACTCGCGGTCACGGGGCCGCGGGCCACGATGCGCGCCGGGGAGGTTTCGGCCGCGAGTTGACCAGGCTGGATCCAGGCGCTGACCGTGACGCGGTCGGTGAGCTTCAGACCGGCCAGATCGTCGAGGGCGCCAAAGGCCTTCGCCGCGGTGAGGTCGAGGGCGGCGTTGTCGGCCTCGAATCCCTTGAAGGCGGGCGGGCGGGGACCGACTGCGGCGGTATCGGCCAGCACACCATGACCATCGGCGTTGCCGGCGAGGGTGCCGTTGTTGGCCAAAGGCGAGACCGCGCCTTCATTGAAGCGCAGGTAGGTCGCGGGACCCTTGCGTTCCGGTCCGGTGAAGGGCGCGGTGAGCACGAGGTTCTCGTAGGGAACGGCCGGATGGGCGTTGGTGCCCGCCTGGTAGTGGGCCAGCACTTGCTCGGGCTTCAGCAGGTAGTCGCTGTAAATGGCGAATTCATCGACGTTGCCCTCGAAGGGATTGTTGCCCAGACCCGACTTGGCGTTGTAGGAGCCGATGCCCAGATCAGCCGCGGTGCTGCCGTCTTCCGGCGTCTCCAGGTTTGCCGCATAGAGCGCGCTGCTGTTGGTGTTCACCGGCACACCGTTGACGTAGGCCGTGAGGATGCCCTCCCACTGGTTGTTGCCATTGCCGCCCGGATCGCCGTTGTCGGTCACCGGTTCCCAGGTGAAGGCCAGGTGCTGCCACTGTCCCACGGTGTAATCGGTGTCGGTGTTGACATCCGCGCCGCTGCCGCCGGCACCGCGGAACATGCGGAAGTTCCAGCCGTGCCCTTCGGAGGCCGGGTAGGTGGTGTTGGGATTGCGCTGGAAGATGACCCAGCCGGTGCGTCCGGAGCCGCCGACGAAGCGGTTGTTGACCGGGCATTGGCCTCCTTGCTGGTCCTTCATCGGACGGACCCAGAACTCGACCGACAAGGGCTTGTCGGCGCCCGGATTGTTGCCGGCGGTCCAGGGCAGGGTGGTGGTCGAGTTGCCGTTGCGATTGTGATAGGCGACCGATCCATCGTTGCCCGCCGGGACGGCGCCCGGAGCCGGATGTCGGACATCCGAGGTGTGGCTGCCGTGGCCGGCGGAGCGGGTTTCACCGAAGTTCACAGCGATGTCGGAGCCCGGGGCCTCTTCGTCGAGGTGCAGGTACACCGAGGGTTGGTCGGCCATCACCAGGTCCGAGTAGGAGACGGTCCGGTTGGCGTTGGTGGCGTTCTGGTAGTGGGCGAGGATCTTTTCGGCGCTCAGCTTGGCAGGGTAGAAGGCGAATTCGTCGACGCCGCCGAAATACGGATTGAGGCTGGTGCCTGCCGTATTGTTGTAATTGCCGATGGCCAAGGCCGCCTCACCGAAGACGGCAACGGCGGGATCATGATCGTTGGTGTTGGCGGCATAGCCCGGTTGGGTGCCGTCGCTACCGCCGGTCCAAGCCTTGGTGACAGCCTCTTTGCCGTCGATGTACATGGTCACCGTGGCGTCCACCACGTTCTTGGGGTCATAGACGACCACCACGTGGGTCCACTTGCCCAGCACGTAGGGCACGCCGCTCAGGATATCGAGCCCGGAGCTGCTGCCGGCGCCGCGGAACATGCGGAAATTCCAGCCGACCCCTTCGCTCCCGGCATAGTCGGCGTTGGGCTTGCGCTGAAAGAAGACCCATCCCTGACGATCCGCGCCGGAATAGGCGAAGCGGTTGTTGATCGGGCATTGGCCGGTCGCGGTCTGGTCGCTGGTCGGGTAGAACCAGGCCTCGAGGGTGAACGGCTTGTCGTTCTTGGGGTTCAGCGCGGCGTTCCAGGGGATCTCGGTGCGGGAGGTGAAATCGAAGAAGGCGGCCCGACCGGAGTCGCCCGCGATGGCTCCAGGCATGGTGTGCACGCGGCCGAGGTTCTGGGAGGCGACCACCCCGGCAGCGAGGCCCGAGTTCAGGTTGTTGGTGCCGCGCACGGTGCTGTCGCCGAGGCGATAGTAGGCGGCGGGGCCGTCGGCGAGGACGGACTGGGAGTAGTCGGAGGCGATGGCCGAGGCCGGCAAGGCGGCCAGGCACAGGGCCGTGAGGCCGGCGCGATGGCGGAGGAAGGTTTCTTTCATGACGTACTAGGACACCGTGTTAACAAAAGCAGTGGGAGGTTCGGAAGTGTTTTGTCGGCTGTGAGCGGTTTGTTGCTGGGATGACACCTCGACTGCTTCTGGTGGAACCGGAAGGCCGGCAATAAAACCCCGGTTCGGGGTGAATTTTTGGTCGCGGTTGCGGTCTTCGGGTTTCTAAGCTCGGCGATCCACCGAGTGCGCAGTCCGGGAGGTCCGACGGGTCGGTTCCTCCGGCGGCTGCATCATCAACCCTATGAGATCCATACGACTGGCCCTGTTATTCTTGGCCCTGACCGTGGCGGTTCGCGCCCAAACCCTGCTCCAACTCCAGCCCGGAGACCATGTGGCCATCGTCGGCGGTGGCATCGCTGATCGGATGCAGCACACCGGCTATTTCGAGACCCTGGTCCACGACCGGTTTCCCGATCACCGGCTCGTGTTCCGCAACCTGGCGGCCGCTGGCGACGAGGTGGCCAATCGGCACCGTTCCGAGAATTTCGGTTCCCCGGACGACTGGTTGGCCCGCGTGAAGGCCGATGTGATCCTCGGGTTCTTCGGCTACAACGAATCGTTCAAGGGCGCCGAGGGGCTGCCGAAGTTCAAGGCCGACCTCGATGCCTGGATCAAGCATGTTCGGGCCGGCAACTACTCGGGCAAGGGAGCCCCGCGCGTGGCGTTGGTCTCGCCGGCGGCCAACGAGAAGCATCCGGACACCAACTTCCCCGATCGCTCCGGCAACAACGCCAACCTGCGCCTCTACACCGCGGCCATGGCCGAGGTGGCCAAGGACAATGGCATCGCCTTCGCCGACATCCTCGAGCCGTCGCTGCGCCTGATGGCGGCGGCCAATGCGAAGGGGAAGGCCCTGACAATCAATGGCTTCATGCTCAGTGATGAGGGCGACAAGGCCCTGGCCCCGGCGATCTTCATCGGCCTCATCGGCGGCCGGGCTCCGACCGGTGACATGGAGAAGCTCCGCCGGGCGGTGAACGACAAGAACTGGCAGTGGCATCAGCGCTACCGCACGGTCGACGGCTACAACGTGTACGGCGGCCGCTCGGCCCTGGCCTACCAGGCGGGCAAGGGCGGGTTCGTCAGCGACCGCAATGCTCCGGCGCCCTATGTGTCCAATTACAAGGTCATGCAGGAGGAGATGTCGCAGCGCGACGTGCTGACCTCCAATCGGGATCTGCGGATCTGGGCCGTGGCGCGCGACGGGGATCTCAAGGTCGATGATTCCAACCTGCCGGCGGTGACTCCGGTCGAGTCCAACAAGCCCGGCCCCAACGCCGACAAGAGCCCCGTCTATCTCGATGGTCAGGAAGCCATCGCCAAGATGACGGTCCACTCGGGCATGGAGGTGAACCTCTTCGCCGACGAGAAGCGCTTCCCGAATCTGGTCAACCCGGTGCAGATGGCCTGGGACACCCGTGGCCGCCTCTGGGTCGCCGTTTGGCCCAATTATCCGGAGCGCACCCCGACCAGCAAGGTGGGTGACAAGTTGCTCATCTACGAAGACACCAACGGCGACGGCAAGGCCGACAAGGAGTCGGTGTTCATGGACGACCTGAACTGCCCGACCGGCTTCCAGTTCTACAAGGACGGCATCCTGCTCATGCAGGCTCCGGATCTCTGGTGGATCCGCGACACCAACAATGACGGCAAGGCCGACACCAAGGAGCGCATCCTGATGGGTCTCGATTCGGCCGACTCGCATCACACGGCCAATGCCATCTGCTTGGATCCGGGTGGTTCGATCTACTTGAGCGACGGTGTGTTCCACCGCACCCAGGTCGAGACCGGCGACGGTGCGCTGCGCAACAACGACGGCGCCATCTACCGCTTCGAGCCGCGCACCCATCAGTTCGAGACCTATGTGGCCTATGGCTTCGCCAATCCCCACGGGCGCGTGTTCGACGGTTGGGGCAATGACTTCATCACCGACGCCACCGGCAACGCGAACTACTTTGGCCCCGCCTTCAGCGGTCGCATCGATTATCCCAACAAGCACTCCGGTATGAAGGAGTTCTGGAACCGCCCGTCGCGCCCGTGCCCGGGCACTGGCATCCTCAGCAGCCGCCATTTCCCCGAGGAGTTCCAGGGCAACTTCCTGAACCTGAACGTCATCTCCTTCCAGGGCATCTTCCGCGTGAAGGTCAGCCAGGATGGTTCGGGCCTGAAGGGTGAGACCCTCGAGAACCTTGTGTCCTCGACCGATCCGAACTTCCGCCCCATCTGCGTGAGCATGGGCCCGGATGGCGCGATCTACTTCGCCGACTGGCACCAGTCGATCATCGGCCACATGCAGCATCACCTGCGCGATCCGAACCGCGGACACCAGTACGGCCGCGTGTATCGCATCACCTACAAGGGCCGTCCGCTGCTGAAGCCCGCCAAGATCGAGGGGCAATCCATCGCCGCGCTCCTGGACCTGCTCAAGGAGCCCGAGAACCAGACCCGCGAGTTGGCCAAGATCGAGTTGGGCAAGCGCGACACCGCCAAGGTCATCGCCGCGGTGCGTCAGTGGGCTGTGGGCCTGGATGCCAAGGATCCGAACTACGAGCACCATCTGATGGAGGCCCTGTGGGTCCATCAGTGGCACAATGTGGTCGATGCCGATCGCCTGACCCGCATGCTGAACTCGCCGGATGCCAACGCCCGCGCCGCCGCTGGCCGCGTGCTCTGCTACTGGCGCGACCGCGTGCCCAACGCCCTCGCGCTCTTCGCCAAGCTGGCCGACGACGAGAATCCCCGGGTCCGTCTGGAGGCCGTCCGTGGGGCGAGCTTCTTCCGGTCGGCCGAGGCCGCCGAGGTGGCGCTGGCCATCCTCAAGCAACCCCTCGACTACTACCTCGAGTACACCCTCAAGGAGACCCTCCGGCAGTTGGAGCCGCAGTGGCGCAAGGCCGTGGCTGACGGCCGTCCGCTGGCCCAGAACAATCCGGCCGGCCTCCAGTACCTGCTGAAGTCGCTGAGCACCGCCGAGATCCTGAAGCTGCCGCGCGTCGAGCCCGTGCTGGCCGACCTGCTCGGTCGCGCCGGTGTGTCCGACGCCGACCGGGGCGTGGCCCTCAACGACCTGGCCACCCTCCGCAAGGTCTCGCGTTCGGCGCTGCTCCTGAGCCTGCTCGAGAAGTCCGAGTCCAAGGCCGAAGACGCTCTGACCAGCCTGGCTCGGCTCTTGCCCGGCCAGCCCCAGGAGGAGCTGAAGTCGCAGCGCGACCGCCTCACCCGCCTGGGCGCGCAGAGCGCCCATGCCACCACCCGGGCCGCGGCCTGGGCTTCGTTGGCCTTGGTGGAGGGCTCGTTCGATGGCCTCTGGCAGAGCGCCTCCGCCAAGCCGGCCGCTCTGGGTGACCTGTTGGCCGGCATCCCGCTGGTGAGCGATCCCGACTTCCGTGCCAAGGCGTATGCGCTGGTGCGCCCGGTGGTCTCCGGTGAATCCAAGCTCGTGGCCGACGCCGCGAAGAAGGGCGGGGCCCGCTTCGTGCGCATCGAGCTGCCCCGCCGGGGCACGCTGACCCTCGCCGAAGTCGAAGTCTGGGCCGGTGGCCAGAACATCGCCGGTCGCGGCAAGGCGACCCAGTCCACCACGGCCAACTCCGGTGAGGCCGCCCGCGCCATCGATGGCAACACCGATGGTTCCTTCGCCTCCGGTTCCCAGACCCATACGGCGGAGAACGACCGCAACCCCTGGTGGGAGGTCGATCTCGGCTCCGAGCAGTCGGTCGAGGCCGTTTCGGTCTGGAACCGCACCGAGGGTGACCTCGGCCAGCGCCTCAATGGCTTCAACCTGACGCTGCTGGATTCGGCTCGTCAGGAGGTCGCCTCGCAAAAGGGCGTGCCGGCCCCGGCCCGCAACGTGCGCATCCCCGTTTCGGTGGATGCCTCGGGCGGGTTGCGCCGCGCCGCCATGCGGGCCCTGCTCAGCATGAATGAGAAGCCTGATGAGGTGTTCAACCTCTTCGCGCAGTTGATCGCCAAGGGTGACAGCGTGCCCGCGGCGGCGCAGGGACTGCGTCAGTTGCCCCGCACCGCCTGGAATGCTCTGGCGGCGGGAACGGCCGCGACGGCCCTGGTCCGTTGGGCCTCGGCGGTGCCGGCCGAATCGCGTACCGACATCGGCTACGTCGATGCGCTGCAGACGGCCTCTGATCTCGCGGGTCTGATGCCCGAGTCGGCGGCGACGGCGTTGCGGGGTCAGCTCAAGCAGCTGCGGGTCTCGGTGTTCGTGATCCGTACGGTGCGCGAGCAGATGCGCTACGACGTGCCGCGGTTGGTCGTCGAGGCGGGCAAGCCCTTCGAGATCGTCCTCGAGAACGACGACTTCATGCCCCACAACCTGGTGATCGTGAAGCCGGGCAGCCGTGAGACGGTCGGTGCCGCCGCCGATGCGATGGCTCCGGGCGCTCTGGATCGCGAGGGCCGCGCTTATGTGCCGGCGAATCCCGCCGTGGTGGGAGCGACCCGCCTGGTGGAGTCGGGCAGCCGAGCCACCCTCAAGCTGACTGCGCCTACGCAGGCCGGCGACTACGAGTACGTCTGCACCTTCCCGGGCCATTGGCCGGTGATGTGGGGACGCCTGGTGGTGACCACCGATGTGGACGACTACCTGGCCAAGCACCCGATCGCCCCGGCGACCGGCGGCGCCCACGCCCACGACGAGGGCAAGTAATCCCTGATCGCATCCAGGGCCGGGAACCCTCACGGGTTCCCGGCCTTTTGCATTTGCGGGTGGCGGGGCCACCTTGAGGGGATGGAAATGCCGTTGGTCTTCGAGAAATCCAGCCGGATCCGGGCCCCGGTGCAGGCGCTCTTCGAGTTTCACCAAGACCCGGCCAATCTGCACCGGATCAACCCGCCGGGGGTCCGGGTGAGTCGACTTCGATTGCCTCCGGAATGGAAGTCCGGCGCGCGACTGGAGGTCTCGGTCACCGTGTTCGGATGGATCCGTCAGGATTGGGAGGTGTGCCTGGAAGAAGTTTCACCCCCGGTCCGACTGGTGGACGTGGCTCTTCGTGGACCTTATCGGTCCTGGCGTCATGTCCATGAGTTCCAGGACCTCGGCGACGGAATGGCTTTGTTGACCGACCGGGTCGAGTACCTGCCACCGTGGGGACGCTGCGGGGTGTGGTTGGATCGCTGGGTGTTCAGGCCCCAATTGGCCGTGATGTTCGCCTGGCGACACCGCCAGACCCGCCGGATCCTGGAACAGTCGCGCGGCCTTTCCGGAACCGGCCGGGGCGTCTGAACTCCGAAAGGGGCCACACCGCCAGCCCTGCCGGCTGAGCCCAGCCCGGGAACCCGGTCGGTCCGGGATCGGTCCGATCTCCTCCGTCAGCGACCCCGGTGAGTCTTATTCGTTTCCCTCGGGGAAACGGAATGCCACATCGGTGTAGGTCGAGCCCTTGATCGTGATGCCGAGCACCTTGCCGGTGAAGTGAGGGGTGGTTTTCAACCACTCCGCTCGCACCTCGAACTGGCTGGTGTCGCCCTGCTTCTCTCCGGTCGCCGCGTTGGCCACCGGGAGCAGTTCCAGGGTCTGGGTCCGGTTGGAGACCGTCGTTTCGATGCTCAGGTGGGGCGCTGGGATCCGGATGAAGGATTCCATGTGGCCATCGAGCACGTAGCAGGTCAGGAGGCCCGCGTCGGCCGTGCGAACCAGTTCCAAGTGGTAGGCCTCTTTGCCGAGAACCACCGCGGTGCCCCCATGGGGTGCTCGGTGCTCATGTTTGTGGCCGTTCCCGTGGTCGTGACCGGCGTGTTCATCCTTGCCTCCGCATCCGGCGATGAGGCCCGACAGGGCGAGGACCATGGCGGACAGGGTATGACGGGCGAAGCGAGGGGTGTTCATGGGGGCGGGCGCTCAGAGCTTGGTTGTCGTGCGACGATAGAATCGGGTGGCCGGTGGGGAGGCAAAGGAATCTTCCCAGCGCAGCGTGGCTCCGGCGGGCGTGACGTCGGGCAGGGGCGTCCAGGGGCCCGTCGGACTCGGAGCCCCTTCCACCCGAACCCGGGCTTCGCTCAGCCGTTCAGTCACCACCGGGAGTTCGATGACGAGGCTGGGGGCGAATCCGGTGCCGGGACGGACCGCCACCCGCGGACGGCTGGCGGGGTCCAGGGGATCCGTGCCGCTGAGGAATTCGGCCACGTTGGGTTCGCCATCGTGATCGGGGTCCGCCTCGGGGCGGAGTTCCGTTCCCGAAGGATCGCCTGCGGGCCAGTGGGTGTTGATCCACCGGGTCCAGAGCGGCGGGGGCGGCGGGACGATGGGCAGGGGTTCCACCGCGAAGAGCACCGCCACCGGATCCCCGATCAGGAAGGCCCCCGATCCCAGCGGCTGTGCGCCCGCCTGGAAGACCAGCTCATAGAGCCCGGCGGTGGTGAAACCCAGGTTGTAATGCTCATGGCCGCCGATCAGCGGTTCGATCCGATCGAGGTCGTCCAGACCGTCTTTGGAATTCATCCGCAGGTCGATGGTTCCCTCCGCATCGGCCTGCCAGAGGAAGACCTGGCCCGGGCCCCGGACCTCCTTGAGTTGCAGACGCAGGCGCCCTTCGAAGCGGCCCCCGGAGAATCCCTCGTTCGAGAAACCGAGGTACACCAGCGCGGGATCCTGGCTTTGGGGCAGGATCCAGAGGGGCGAACCCTCGGGGCCGAAGAGATCGAAGCCCGCCGGAATGGCCAATCGGGCCTGTTCAGCAACCACGAGCACCACGTTGGTGGTGGGGTGATTGAGGCCGCGATCGCCGTCACGGATCATGACGGTCGGGAGTGCCTGGGGGTCCGACGGGCATACCATCCGGATGTCCACATGCTCCCGGGTGAACGGAATGCGGTTGGTGGTGGACAAGCCGCCGGTGCCGGAGGCCCGGAGCGCCGAATTCGCCGCGAGGGCCACGAGGGCCGCGAAGAGCGAGAAGACCGAGGAAGCTTGCATGGAGCCGGGGGAGCGACGGTTCAGGGTGGGGGTATCACTCGGGGGGGCGGGCGATGTTTTCACCCCGATCGACCCGGGCCTTGAGCAGGGCCGCCGAGACCGACGAGACATGTCCGCAGGCCATCAATTCGTTGGCCCGACCGCTGTCATGTCGGGGCGAAGCCGGGCCGCCCCCGTGACGATCGGGTTGGATGTCGGCCAAGACGGCATTCCAGCCTCCTTGGACCCAATTCCTCGAATGGGTGTGGTCGCTCGAAAGGCTGGCCTCTTTGTCGGTGGCCACTTCGAACAGCGTGATGGTGTCGGTCGGGTTCTTGAGAGTGTCCATCCGACGGAACGACTCGGTGACTCCGCCGAACGGGCTGACCAGATCCACCATCACATACTCGTTCGGGATGTAGCTTGAGGCCTTTTGAGCGAGGCGGGCCTTGCGGAGTGGGTCGGAGGGACAGGCTCGGATGGCATCCACATTCCCCACATACGGGCTCAGCGTGAAAATCCACGAGCGGTTGGTGGCGGCCGTGCCGTGGGTGGTTTCGGGGAAGAGCCCCCCGTGATCATCGGCATACATCTGGATCCCCAAGCCCAGTTGATGCAGCCCCGACATGCAGGAGGCCTGCCGTGCCTTGGCCTGAGCCCGGGCCAAGGCCGGTAGCAGCAGCCCAGCCAGAATCGCGATGATGGCGATGACCACCAACAATTCGATCAACGTGAACGCCGGTATGGACCGACGACAGGCCGGATCGGGTGCCCAGGGATGGGGTTCCAAGAGTTGCAAACCACTTGCAATTAATCAGTCCTCGCCCCCCACCGCAAACAAAAAGCCCGCCCCAGACCACCGAATCCCAATAGAGTGACAGGTTCAATGTCAGGTTCAATGTCGGGCGATGGATGGAAGACCTTGGCCGAGCTCTCTGTCATCGGCCCTGCAAACCTCCCGTTGAAATAGGGTGACAGGTTCATTGTTGAGTCCCCGCTGACCCGGCTCAATCGATCGCGGGGTGTGGAGACCGGGGTGGGGGCTTCGGGCTTCCGGTGGGACCGTGGTCGGGCTAGGATGCGCGGCAGTCCCCCGGGGTGGGGATGATCCACGATGTCCATGAGCCAACCGTCCCGCCGCTTCATCACCACCGCCGAGGCCCTGAAAGAGGATTTCAAGGGGCGCACCAACTACTGGTTGTGTCGGCCCGAGATCGCCGACGCCCGTGACCTCCAGTTGTGTCGGGCCGTGCTTCCGGCCGGAGAAGGGCACCCGTTTCACACCCATCCGGAATTGGAGGAGATCATCTATGTGCTGGAGGGGCAGGTCGAACAGTGGGTGGAGACCGAAAAGCGGATGCTCCAACCGGGAGAGGTGGCCCACATCCCGGCCGGGGTGGTGCATGCGACCTTCAACCCGACCAATGCCGACGCGGTGATCCTCGCCATCCTGTCTCCGGCCAAGTCGCAGGGTCCCTTCATGGTGGATGTGAGCGGCGAGGAACCCTGGAAGTCGTTGCGCTGAATCCGGCCGGAAGCCGGTGCCCAAGGAAGACGCTGCCGGCACGACCGATTCGCTGGAACCCTTCTGGAGGAGGCCGGGCTCCCGGGGGCAGGCCACTCGAGCGGGTTCCACCGGTCGGGGTGGGCCTTCAAGCCGCTTGCAAGGAAATCCGGGGCGCTGGGCGCTGGGGCAGCGGGTTGCTCATGAAGCCCGAGGCCACGATGTCGCGTTTCCACGAGCGGATGTCTTCCAAGGCGCTCTCCAGGTCGAGCCGCCGGTGATGCGGGGCATACCGCCGGAGATTGTCGGCGGCGAGGTCGAAGAGGGCCACGGCGGGTCGGAGGCGGCCTTTCTGGAGATGCACGAAGGCACCGGCCCACTGGATCAGCCCCTTGTAGAAGGCGTAGTCGGCCCCGGTTTTCCCTTCGGCAAGCCAGAGATCTTCGAGGACTTCATGGGCCTCGAAGTAGAGGCCCTGATTGAAGCAGTGGAAAAAACCGGCGTAGTGGCGCGGCAATCCATCGGGATCCACACCGGCCAGGAACGCGGCGATTCGGGGGCTTTTGTGGCTCACGGGGCAGGGGCCGGTGACACGGTGAGTGGGCCGTTGAATCGCGTCAGTGAGAGGACCTCGGTGCGGGCGTGATGCGGGCCGTGCAGGACCCCACGCGGTGCCTGGAGGATGGATCCGCTTCGGTAGGTCTTTCCGTCTTCGACCCACTCGCCCGAGATGACGCACACCCACTCGTCGGCCGCGGGATGAATATGGGCGGGAACGGTGACGCCGGCGTGGAATTTCCTCAGCACGGTGACCCCGCCGGTGGCCGGATCCTTCTCCAGAATGGCCAACTCGACACCGGGGTAGGGGCCTGGAATCCAAGTCAGGGCTTCGGGACTCTGTGCGTAGGGAAACATTCCGGAGTCACTCTGGCCCCATTGGCCGTCGCTGCCAAGGCGCTTGCCGGTGGCCCAAGCCGAACGAAGTCCCGGGGCTCGGAGGGGTGCGATGGATCGCAATCGCCGCGGGTCGATGCTTCCCAAGCGAACGCCCAAGGCCGACGATGTCGGGACACCGAAGCTCGGATGAAACCGGACGCCCAGACGACATCCCCACGATTCAGCCCATCGGAGGCTCGCCGCCGCAGGGCCCAGTGGCTGGAGGTGTGGTCGGCCCGGGCGATCGCCGGCGTGGCCGCCGCGGTCGGGGTGGCGACGGTGTCGGTGTTCGTCTTCATCGCCGTCGAAGCCGGACCGGCCCTGTCCGGTCGGATCGACAGCGAGTCGGGTGTTGCCCGGGTGTCGCCGGACGACATCGATCGGGTTCCCGCCGAAACCCTCCGATCGTTTCTGGGATTGAGCCCGTCCGAGTTCGCCTCCAAGACCCGCGAGCAACTCCGGCTTCTGGTCGAGGTGCGCTCGGAAACTCTGGCCGAGGAACGCGGTGGAACGGGCCGGGCCTCCGATCCCACGGGTTGGAGGCATCTTCTGCTGCCTCATGCCGGGAACGGGCAAGGGGAGCCGACCCACCTGTGGCAACCCTCGGCCGCTTCGCCGCGGTTCAACCTGATCCCCCTCTGGTGGGGGACTCTGAAGGTGACCGCCATCGCCCTGTTGGTGGCCATCCCGTTGGCCATCACCGCGGCGTTGCATGTCTCCCAGGTGGCGGCCCCGCATCGACGGGCCTGGTTGAAACCCATGATCGAGTCGATGGCCGGGGTTCCGGCCGTGGTGATGGGATTCCTCGCCGTGGCGGTGTTGGCCCCGGCCGTGCAGCGGATCCTGGGGCTCCCTTTCCTCTTCAACGGGTTCGTGGCCGGTGTGGCCGTGGGCCTCGCCATCGTCCCGGTGATCTTCTCGGTGGCCGAAGACGCCCTGAGCGCGGTGCCCCGCGACTGGGTCCGTGCCGCGTTGGCGCTCGGGGCGACTCCCTGGGAGGCGGTCAGCCGGGTCGTGTTGCCGGCGGCGGCTCCCGGTGTCGGGGCGGCGGTGCTGCTGGGACTGGCCCAGGCCCTGGGTGAGACGATGATCGTGATGATGGTCAGTGGCAACGCCGCCACCTTGAGCTGGAGCCTCTGGGAACCGGTCCGCACCGTGCCGGTGACGCTGGCGTTGGAGTTGGGCGAAACGGCCCGGGGTGGCCCCCATTACCGGGTCTTGTTCCTGCTCGGATCGCTGTTGCTGGCCCTGAGTGTGGTCTTGCAGGGGCTGGTTCGCTGGATCCGCCGGCGCTATGTCGGACGGGGAGCGGAGTGGCGATCATGAGACGTCGTCTTCCAGCCTGGGTGTTTCCACGGTTCAGCGGCGTCATCACCGGTGCGCTCGTGACGGGAATGGTTTGCCTGATCGTGGGAATGGCCTGGGTGGCCGGACCGCATGTGTCGTGGCGGTGGGTCTTCGGTGCGGGTTCCATGGCCGGCGATCCGTTCGACCCGGGCCGCGCCGGACTGCTGCCGCTGCTGATGGGGACGGCCGCCCGGACGGTCGTGATGGCTCTGGCGATGATTCCAGCGGGCGTGCTGACCGGGGTGTACCTCGCCGAATACGCCCCGCCGACGGCGAGGCTGCCCCGGCTCCTGCGGGGCGTGGTCCAAATCCTGGCCGGTGTTCCGGGCGTGATCTTCGGGCTGTTCGGTCTCGGGTTCCTGGTGGGGGTGCTCGGGGGATCGATCGATCGCCTCATCGGCCCCCCGGACGCGGTGGTCTGGGGCAAGCCCGGACTCTTGTGGGCCTCTTGGACGCTGGCCCTGATGACGCTGCCCGTGGTGGTGATCGCCACCGAAGAGGCGCTGCGATCGGTGCCCCGCGAGCTCCGCGAGGCGGCCATCGCACTCGGCGCCACCCGCTTCGAGGTGTTGGTGCGCGTGCTGCTGACCGAAGCCCTGCCCGGGATCGCGACCGGGGTGATCCTCGCCATCGGTCGGGCTTCGGGCGAGGTGGTGCCCCTGTTGTTCACCGGGGCCGCGGTCGCCACCGAGGGCCCCCCGGCCTTGAACGGCCGCTTCATGGACCTGGCCTATCAGGTGTTCGTCCTGGCGACCCAGTCTCCGGATCCCGAGCGCAGTCGCCCCCTGTTGCTGGCCAGCGTCTGGGTCCTCGTCTTCCTGTCGCTGTTGTTGAATGCTGCCGCGGCGATCCTGCGTCACCGGGTGAGCCCACCGACGACGGAACGACTCTGACCCCGTGCCCCCCGTGACCTCCGAGGCCCATCCACTCCCCGCGCGCATCGAATTCCAGGACTTGTCGCTCTGGTATGGCGACACCCAGGCGCTGCGATCCATCTCGTTGACCGCGCCCGAACGGCGGATCACCGCGTTGATCGGGCCGAGCGGGTGCGGCAAATCCACGCTCCTGCGGTGCCTCAACCGGATGAACGACCTGATTCCCGGAGTCCGCCTTCGTGGTGTGTGCCGGGTGGGCGGAGTCGATGTGCAGGATCCGGCCATCGACGTCACCCGACTCCGCCGCCGCGTGGGCATGATCTTCCAGAAATCCAACCCGTTTCCGCGGTCGGTCTTCGACAATGTGGCTTTCGGGCTGCGCATCGGAGGGTGCTCCGGTTCGGAGTTGGAGGGGCGGGTCCGCTCGGCGCTGCAGCGGGCGGCCCTGTGGGACGAGGTGAAGGACCGGCTCGAGGACCACGCGCTGCGCCTCTCCGGCGGGCAGCAGCAGCGGTTGTGCATCGCTCGGGCCGTCGCGGTCGAACCGGAGGTGCTGTTGATGGACGAGCCCGCCAGTGCCCTCGACCCGGTCTCGGCGGCCCGGATCGAAGACCTCATCCGGGAATTGCGTGAGGCCTACACCATCCTCCTGGTCACCCATCAGATGCAGCAGGCCGCCCGGTTGTCGGATTTCACGGCCTTCATCCATCAGGGTGAATTGATCGAGTTGGACCAGACCGAACGCCTCTTCTCGCGGCCCCGGGATCCGCGTACCGAAGACTATGTGACCGGCCGCCTCCGATGAGCCCCGGACCGGTGGGCGGGGGATTTCCAAGAATCGCCAACTCCGCGGTTTCCAAAAGGCCCCGGTCGCGGCCCAATGGCGCCTTGTGAGACCGCTGGAGGCAGAGATCGCGCAGCTCAAGGACCAGTTGCTCCGCATGGCGGGCATGGCGGAAAGTCTGGTGGTTCGGGCTGTCCGCGCCCTGGTGGAGCGGGACGACGAACTCGCCCGAAGCGTGACCGCCGGAGACGATCCCCTGGACCAGTTGGAGAAGGCGCTCGATGCCGCCGCGATCACCGTGCTGACCAAGGCGCCGTTGGCGGGGCAATTGCGCCTCATCACCGTGGTGCTCAAGATCACCCGCGACCTCGAACGCATCGGCGACGAGTCCACCACCATCGCCCGGCGCGCCTTGGAGTTGGGGCGTGAGCCGCAACTCAAGCCCTATCAGGACATACCCCGGATGTCCCAGATGGCCACCGAGATGCTGCGGGACGCCCTCGACGCCTTCGTCCACGGCGACACGGCCAAGGCCCGCGGGGTGATTCCGCGCGACAAGGCCGTCGACGCCCTGAACCGATCGCTGCACCGCGAACTCGCCGAGTTCATGGCCCTGAGTCCGTCCAACATCGGGCGATGCCTGCACCTGATGACCATCAGCAAATCGCTGGAGCGGATCGCCGATCACGCCAAGAACATCGCCGAGGAGTCGGTGTACCTGTACGAGGCCCGCGACATCCGCCATGCGGCGGAGATGCCCATTCCCGGAGAAGATCCGCCCGACGGGGGATCGAAGGGATCCTTGCATCGTTGACCGGGAGGAATCCTGTCCCTACGGTCGTCGGGCTGTCATCGGAACGCGGGCCCTGACGTGACTCCAGTCGGGGCTTTTTGCTGTTCACGGTGGGCGTTTATCCATGGCAAACGTGATTCTCGTCGGCGCCCAGTGGGGCGACGAAGGCAAAGGAAAGATCATCGACGTCCTGACCGAGCAATCGGAGGTGGTGGTCCGCACCCAGGGTGGCAACAACGCGGGTCACACCGTGTTCGTCGGCAAGGACAAGTACGTCCTGCATCTCATCCCCAGCGGCATCCTCAGGTCGAACAAGGTCTGCGTCATCGGCAACGGCGTGGTCATGGACCCGGTGGGCCTGGTCAAGGAACTCGACGGTCTGGCCAAGCTCGGGGTCACGGTGACGCCCGACAATTTCCTCATCTCGGAGACCGCCCACGTGGTGTTCCCGTGGCATCGCGAGCTCGATGGCGCCCGGGAGGCCCAGAAGGGTGACAACAAGATCGGCACCACCAAGCGGGGCATCGGACCGACCTACGGTGACAAGGTGGCCCGCGTGGGCTTCCGGGTGCTCGACCTGATCCATCGAGAGCGGTTCCCGGTGCAGCTGCGCGCGCGTCTGGCCGAGAACAACGCGCTCATCCAGTCCCTCGGAGGCACTCCGCTGGATTACGATCAGGTGCTGGCCGAATACACGGCGGCGGCCGATCGGTTGCGCCCGTTCGTGACCAACACCGTGGTGTATCTGCACGAAGTGACCCGGCGCGGGGGCAATGTGCTCTTCGAGGGAGCCCAGGGCACGTTCCTCGACATCGATCACGGCACCTACCCGTTCGTGACCTCTTCGAACACCACCTCGGGCGGCGCGTGCACGGGCTCCGGTGTTCCGCCCAACCGCATGGACAAGGTCATCGGCGTGCTCAAGGCCTACACCACGCGTGTCGGTGGCGGCCCGCTGCCGACCGAGAGCGACGAGGTGAGCGATCTCCTCCACGGCTTGGGGCGCGAGTTCGGCTCCACCACGGGCCGGGCCCGCCGCTGCGGTTGGTTCGATGCCGTGGCCACCCGCCATGCGACCATGGTCAATGGCATCGACGAGTTGGCCATCACCAACATCGATGGCCTGGATTCGCTGAAGACGCTGCAGGTCTGCGTGGCCTACCGGGCCGACGGGCAGACTTTGCGCAATTTTCCGGCCGATCATGAGGTGCTGGCCCGGTGCGAGCCGGTGTACGAGACCTTCCCCGGTTGGGAAACCTCCACGGAGTCGGTGACCCGCTGGGAAGACCTGCCCGTGAACTGCCGCAACTACCTTCTGGCCATTTCGCAGATGACCGGCGCCCGCCTGACCATCGCCAGCGTCGGTCCGGCCCGGGCCCAGACCATGTTCCTCTGAGGTGTTCCGGTGAGCGCCGAGCCCAAGCTGTCCGTCGCGGCACAGTCCAATCTGCCGACCCATGTGGCCGTCATCATGGATGGCAACGGGCGGTGGGCCAAGCAGCGCGGGTTGCCGCGGGTGGAGGGGCACCGCAACGGGGTGGAGTCTGTCCGGACGATCGTCCGGGCCGCCGGCGAGTTGGGCATCAAATACCTGACCCTCTATGCGTTCTCGGTGGAGAACTGGAATCGCCCGAAGGATGAGGTCGACACCCTCATGAAGTACCTGGCCCGGTTCCTGAAGAACGAGATCGGGGAATTGAACCGGAACAATGTCCGCCTCGAGGCGATCGGTCAGATCTGGCGGCTTCCGGAGGCCGTGCAGGAGCAGTTGGCCAAGACCCGGGCGGCCCTCGCCAAGAACAACGGCCTGACGCTCATCCTGGCCTTGAGCTATGGCGGACGCACCGAGTTGATCGAAGCGACCCGGGCCATCGCCGATAAGGTCAAGTCGGGTTCGCTGGATCCGGCCGAGATCAATGAGCGGGTGATTTCGGAGCACCTGTACACCCGGCACTGGCCCGATCCCGATCTGATGATCCGCACCAGTGGCGAGATGCGCATCAGCAACTTCCTGCTGTGGCAGTTGAGCTATGCGGAGTTCGTGATCACCCAGACCCTGTGGCCCGAGTTCCGCAAGGCCCACCTCTGCGAGGCGTTGGAAGAATACGCGCGCCGGCACCGGCGTTTCGGCGGAGTCTGAACGCACTCCCACCGGTCGGACCCGTCACGGCGACCGCTTCGGCCGGTCGGGTCGGGGGCATCGCAACAACAAGGGGCGGGCATCCTGCGGGTTGGATTTCCTGGCGTATCCGTTGTTGTCGATGAGCAACCACACATTGTCGGCATCCACGCTGAGGCCCTCGAAGAAGCCGTAGGGCAGGAGATGCTGGTAGGCGTATTTGGGGTCCATCTCGATCGGGAAGTAGCTGAAGCACAGTCGCACGGCGTGGGTCCGCGGATCGATGCACAACACCCGGCGGTGTTCCCGGCAGAGGGCCCACAATTCACCGTCGAACCAGCAGAGGTCGGTGTAGTGGATGTCGTCGCCCGAAGCCCCCGGAGGGCGCGCTTGGAAATCGCCCACGACCTTCAGGGTCTTGCGGTCGATCTCGATGATGCGGCCGGTATCCCGTTCGTTGGCCACATACAGGAACCGGTCGCCGACGGCCACCCCTTCGAACGAGGCGTTCCGGTCGGTCTTGCTGAACCACCGGGAAACCGGTGCCCAGTCGATGGGGAGGCGCTCGAGGGGTTGCCCCGGGGCGGGTTGTCGCAGGATCCAGCGGAGATGTTCTTCGCCGAGATACAGGGCTCCGGTGCTGTCGATGCCGATGCCCTCGATGTCCCAGGGCAGATCCCGGCCCGGGGTGAGGGGCTCAAACAGGTTCGGGGCGAGACCGGGGTAGGGAGTCAGCACGGCCTCGGTGCCGGACGACGGGAATCGGATCTCGAAGAGCCCGGTCTCCTTGTCGTTGACCGTCAACAACCGTCCATCGGGCAGGCGCACCAGCGCCGAGGCGTCGAAGCGGGCGCTCGGCGGGGTGAGGGTCCACGACTCGGCCACCGTGAGCGGAAGGGTTCGGGTGGTGGAACCGATCGGCCGGGTCGCGGTGGAGCAACCGGACCCGAGGACGATCCACAGGGTGATCAGAGTGAAGGCGATGATCCGTTTCAACGGGCCTGACCCTAGGTGTCTTGGGGCTGAAAAGCAGGAGGAAAACCGTTTCACAGAGCGGCGATCCGCAGTACGGTTTCTCGAACAGGTCACCTATCCGTAACATGACGCACTCCCTACCATCGTCCGACAAGGGGTTCGATTTCCTCCAGTGCTCATCGCTGTACCGGGAGTTCCTTGCCGAAAAGGAAGAGATCCTGAAGCACAAGTGGATCGAATCCGAGAAGGTCGGTCACGACATCGGGTTCGAGGCGGCGTTGGTCGACTGGATCACCAAACATCGCGCCAGTTGGAGGCGTTCCCGCACCTCCGGGACTCACGCGTGAATCCAAGGCTCCCGCCGTGGGGCGGTGGGCTGTGCAGGGTGATCGTCGCCGACGTCTTACCGGGGCTTTTCCAAGGATCATGAGTGCTCTTGTTCTGGATTCATCGGCGCTGCAGCGCACGCTGGTGCGCATGGCTCATGAGATCGCCGAGGCCAATCCCGACGCCGGATCGGTGGTGCTGGTGGGTATCCAGCGGGGCGGGGTGGCCGTGGCGCGCCGCCTGGCCTCGGAGTTGGGGCTGGTGTTCGGGCGTCCGGTTCCCTGCGGCACGCTCGATGTCACCTTCTATCGGGACGACCTGAATCGACGCACCGCCCCGACGGTGCATCCGACCGAGATCCCCGGTGACATCGAGGGAAAGACCGTGGTTCTGGTGGACGATGTCTTCTTCACAGGCCGGACCGTCCGTGCGGCCATGGACGCCCTGCACGAGTTCGGTCGTCCTGAACGGGTCCAGTTGGCCGTGGTGATCGACCGGGGTCACCGACAGCTCCCCATCCGTCCGGATGTCGTCGGCAAAGAGGTCTCGACCACGTTGCGGCAGTCGGTGCTGGTGCGTTGTTCCGAAGGGGAGGATTCTGACGGGGTTTTCTTGAGCGACTCACCGGCATCGCCTTCGGCTTCACTTGCGTCATGATCTGGAACCGCAAACACCTGCTCGACCTTCAGAGTCTCTCCGCAGAGGAGATCATCCACGTGCTCGACACGGCCCGTGAATTCAAGGCCGTCGGTCAACGGTCCATCAAGAAGGTGCCGGCATTGCGGGGCAAGACGGTGGTCAATCTGTTCGTGGAGCCCAGCACCCGCACCCGCATCAGCTTCGAGTTGGCCGCCCTGCGCCTCAGCGCCGATGTGATCAATTTCTCGGCCGAGGCCAGTTCGCTGAAGAAGGGCGAGACGCTCAAGGACACGGCCCGGAATCTCGAGGCTCTCAACGCCGACATCATCATTCTGCGGCACGGAGCCAGTGGTGCGCCGCACTTCCTGTCCCGCTTTCTGGGGGCCCATGTGCTCAACGCCGGCGACGGCGCCCACGAGCACCCCACCCAGGGTCTCCTCGATGTCTTCACCATCCGCGAGAAGAAGGGGAGGGTGGAGGGTCTGAATGTCACGATCCTGGGCGACATCCTCTATAGCCGGGTGGCCCGGTCGAACATCTGGGCCCTGACCAAACTCGGGGCCAAGGTGACGTTGTGTGGTCCGCCGACCTTGGTGCCGAAGAGCTTCGAGTCGTTCGCTCCGAATGTGCGGGTGACTTGGAATGTGGATGAGGCGCTGCGGGATGCCGATGTCATCAACCTGCTGCGGATCCAGCATGAGCGGCAGAAGGCCTCGATGTTCCCGAGCACGGGGGAGTATGCTGCGTTGTTCGGTCTGAACACCGCTCGCTTGGCGACGGTGAAGCCCGATGCCCTCATCATGCACCCGGGGCCCATCAACCGCGGGGTGGAGATCGCCAGCAGCATCGCCGACGGGCCGCAGTCGGTGATCCTGGAGCAGGTGACCAACGGGCTGGCCGTGCGCATGGCGGCGCTGTACCTGGTTCACGGCGGGGCCTCGTTGCAGGTTGCGGCCTGAACGCGGAGCGGGCCGCCCATAGCCCCCCGCCCGTACCACTCCCGCGGTATCACCGCCCTTCAGCGGTCCGGGAATTCGAACTCCACCTTGCCTCGCTGGCCGAGCACCAGGTGCGCCGTGAAGTTCTTGCCCGCCTTCGACACGAAGCCGCTCAACGCCTCGGTGCGGCCGTCTTGCAGGAGCTTCTCGACCTGCGGTCGCTCGACGGGCTGCTCGAGGATCTTGCGCCCCACCTTGAAGGTGCACTTGCGCGTCTCGGCTTGGGTGCGTTCGCAGACCCAGGATGTCGGCCCTTCGTAGACCTTGCCCTTGCACTTGGGGCAGGCCCCCACCGGGGTGAGCCCGGTGAAGTCGATCTTGGCTTCAGGTTCGGCGGCCTTCTTGCCCTTGGCCGGGAACTTCTTTTCGCGCGGTGCGAATTCGAAGCCCACCTTGCCGTCCTTCATCGTCAGGAAGGCCTCGAACTTGCGCCCCGTCTTCTTGGAAACGAAGTCCTTGAGCAGGTCGGTCTTGCCTTGGGTGAGCAGCTTGGTGGCCTGGGTGCGGTCGATGGATTGCTGGAGAATCACACTGCCCGTGCGGAAATCGCACGACTTGGCGGCCCCGACAGACCGTTCACAAATGTAATTCATTCCGTTCTCGAAAACCCTGCCCTGACACTTGGGGCACTGTCCCACGGGTTCCTTGCCGGTGAAATCCACCTCGGCCGAGGAGCCGTCTTCCTTCTTCTCGTCGCCGAAGTCGAACACGAGCTTCTTCTCGGCATCGAGCTTGATGACGGCCGCGAACGGGAACCCCTGGCGGGAACGGAAGCCCTGGAGCGGTCCGAAGGTGCCGGCGGTGATGAGCTGCTCCATCTCGCTGCCCTCCATCAGGCGGCTGGCGAGGAACTTGGGCAGGCTGAAGTCGCAGCCGGAGCATTGGAAGCGACGGTAGTTCTCCTTCACCTTGCCGCCGCACTTGGGGCAGGGGGTGCGCAGGTCGCCGAAGTCGCCGGGCACCTCGTCGCCCTGGAAGGCCTTGGTGCGCTCGACGATGCGCCGGGTCATCTCGGCGATGTCCTGCATGAACTGCGGCCGGGTGTAGCGTCCGGCCTCCATCTCCTTGAGCTTGTGCTCCCACTCGCCGGTCAGCTCGGGCTTGCTGAGTTCTTCGATGCCCAGGCCGCGCAGCAGGGCGATGAGCATGAAGGCCTTGCCGGTGGGCTGGAGCTCATTGCCATTGCGGTGGAGGTATTCTTCGTCGACGAGGCCCTCGATGATGGAGGCGCGGGTGGCCGGGGTGCCCAAGCCGCGGTCGGCCATGGCCGAGCGGAGTTCGTCGTCTTCCACCAGTTTGCCGGCGCCTTCCATGGCCCCCAGCAGGGTGGCTTCGTTGTAGCGCGGCGCCGGTTTGGTCTGGTTGACCTTGAGCTCGATCTGCTCGGTCTGGACCCGCTCGCCCGGCTTCACCGGCACCAGATTGGCCGTGGCCTCTTCGCCCTCGTTCTGGGCCTGGGCTTCGCGGCCGTAGATCTCGAGCCAGCCGGCCTTCACCAGCACCTTGCCCTCGGTCTTGAAAGGTTCGCCCTCGACCCGGGTGATGCGGGTGGTGATGAGGTACTCGGCCGCCGGGTAGAACACGGCGAGGAAGCGCTTGGCCACCATGTCGTAGATGCGCGATTCGACATCGCTCAGCCCCTTGGGCTCCACCGTGGTGGGGATGATGGCGAAGTGATCGCTGACCTTGGCGTTGTTGAAGATGCGCTTGTTGGGACGCACCCAGCCCTGATCCAAGATGGTGGCGGCGAACTTGCCGTAGCCGCCGCCGTTCATCGTCTCGAGCACGCTCCGGGCGGTGCCGAGGTAGTCTTCGGGCAGGGCGCGGGAATCGGTACGCGGATAGGTGAGCACCTTGTGACGCTCATACAGGGCCTGGGCGATCTGCAGGGTGCGCGAGGCCGAGAACCCGAAGCGGCGGTTGGCCTCGCGTTGCAGGGTCGTCAGGTCGAACAGCGTGGGGGAAAGCTGGTTGCTGGGTTTGCTCTCCTCGTTCACCACGCCCGGCTTGCCCAGGCAACGCTCCCGGATGGCCGATGCCTTGGCGGCGTCCCAGATGCGATCGGCGCGCAGGGCTTCGTCGGCATCTTTGCCTGCCGGCTTGCTGAAGCGCTCGTCGAACCAGCGGCCGACGTATTGACCGGCTTCGCAACCGAAGGTCGCATGCAATTCCCAGTAATGGCGCGGGACGAACTTGCGGATCTTTTCTTCGCGCTCCACCAGGATGGCCAGCGTGGGCGTTTGCACCCGGCCGACGGTGGTCTTGTTGAATCCGCCGCCCTTGGAATTGAAGGCGGTCATGACGCGGGTGCCATTGATGCCGACCAACCAATCGGACTCGGAGCGGCAGGTGGCCGCCGCGGCCAGCGGTTGCATCTCCTGATCGGAGCGCAGGCGATTGAACCCCTCGCGGATGGCGGCAGGGGTCATCGACTGCAGCCACAGGCGGCGGATCGGCTGTCGGGCCTGGGCGTATTGGGTGATGTAGCGGAAGATCAGTTCCCCCTCGCGTCCGGCGTCGCAGGCGTTGACCAAGGCATCGACATCCTTGCGCTTGATGAGCTTTTGAAGCGTCTTGAGCTTGGCCTCGGATTTTTCGCGGGGCTGGAGGTCGAAGTGCGGTGGGATGACGGGCAGGGCGTTGAAACTCCACTTGCCCTTCTTGGCCTCGTAGGCCTCCGGAGCCCGGATTTCCAGCAGGTGGCCGACCGCCGAGGCGACGATGGTGTCGTCCCGTTCGAAGTAGTCATCGACCCGTTTGAACCCACCGAGGGCTTTGGCGATGTCCGCGGCGACGGAAGGTTTTTCGGCGATGACGAGGGCTTTTCCCATGAAAGGAGTGGTCGGGACCTCTACCTGTCGGATCCCATCCCGGGCAAGGAGTTCTTTTGGCAGACGCACTTTACTTCCATCTATTCGGAAGTGCTCCCGTGGTTTTTTCAGACGTTGTTCGGCGAAAATATCCGGGGCGTCGCTGGCCATCGTTTCCGAGTCGGCCTAAGCTGCGGCATGCGCGTCTCGAAATTGCTGCATACCCGATACCGGCTCAACGATCTGGAGCGATCCGTCCGCTTCTACAAAGAGGTGCTGGGCCTGGAGGAGGTTCGCCGGCACAAGTCGCCGCGCGGGTCGGAGTTGGTGTTCCTGAAGGCTCCCGAGAGCGAGGAAACCATCGAGTTGTGTCATTATCCGTCGAGCGGTCCCGTGGAGGTGCAGGCCGACCTGACGCATCTGGCCTTCGAGGTCGCCAGCCTGGAGGCGTTCGGAGCCCATCTCGCCCGACTGGGCCTCCGATACAGCGACGGGCCCACTTACAAGCCCGATGGCTCCGGAGGATTCGCCTTTGTCGATGCGCCGGAGGGCTATGAGATCGAGTTGATCCAGCGCTCACCGGTCGCGGCCTCCGGGGCGGCGACCTATTGACGCGCTCCTGGCCGCATCGCCAACGCACCCAGCCGATGGAGTTTACGGCACGACAGCACCAGTGGGTGTTCCCTCGCCCCGCGGTGGTGATGGGCATCCTCAATGTCACGCCCGATTCGTTCAGTGATGGCGGGTGTTATTTCGATCCCGAACGGGCCGTGGCCCGCGGCGAAGAGTTGGTGGCCGAGGGCGCGGAGGTGATCGACATCGGGGGCGAGTCGACCCGGCCCGGGGCCGCTCCGGTCGACGAGGCCGAGGAGTTGCGCCGGGTGATCCCGGTGGTGCGGGCCCTGGCGGCCAAGACCCGTGCGCTCATTTCGGTCGACACCCGCAAGGCCGGGGTCGCCCGGGCCGCCCTCGAGGCCGGAGCCGGCCTCATCAACGACATCGAGGCCCATCGAACCGATCCCGAGCTTTGGAAGGCCGTCGCCGCCGCAGGGGCCGGCTATGTGCTGATGCACATGCAGGGGACTCCCGGCACGATGCAGGTGAATCCGCAGTATCGCGATGTGGTGGGTGAAGTGACCGCCTTTTTTGAGGAGCGCATGCGGTGTTTGGAGCATTCGGGTGTCCAACGGGAGCAGGTGCTGCTCGATCCGGGTATCGGCTTTGGCAAGACCCTCGAACACAATCTGACCCTGTTGCGCGGTTTGAGGGTGCTTTCGTCGGCGGGGCGCCCGATACTGCTGGGGGTTTCCCGTAAATCCTTCATCGGACGCTTGTTCGGGGCCGAGCCCGATCAACGGACCGGCGCCTCGGTGGCCTGCGCGTTGTGGGCGGCCGATGCCGGAGTCGGCGTGTTCCGGGTCCATGATGTGGCCCAGACCGTCCAGGCATTGCGGATGCGGGAAATCCTGAACCACCAGACCAACACGCGTTGAATTTGCTGCTGCCATTCCTGCAGGCCATCTGGCGCCCGGCCCTGGAGATCGGAATCCTCGGGGTGGGGATCTATTACGGTTACCGATTCCTCAAGGGAACCCGCGGTCAGGCCGTGGTCACCGGATTCGTGGTCGTGCTGCTGGTGCTGACCTTGTCGGTGCGCCTGCTGCGTCTGGATGTCCTCAACGCCATTCTCAACCAGATCCTGCCCTTCCTGGCGCTGGCCATTGTGGTGCTCTTCCAGCCCGAGATCCGCCGGTTGCTGGCCGAGGTCGGCAATCTGCCGGTGTTCAACAACCCGCAGGAACAGCGCGAAAACCTGGAAGTGATCGTGGAGGCGGTCGATCGGATGGTTCCGGTGCGCATGGGTGCGCTCATCGCCATCGAGCAGACCATCTCCGTCTCCGAGACGGTCGAATCGGGGATCCCCGTCGATTGCGAGGCCACGCCCGAGATGCTCGAGACGATCTTCTTCCCGAACAACGCCATCCATGATGGCGGGGTGATCATCAAGGGCGACCGGATCCTCAGGGCCGGTGCGATCTTCCCGCTGACCCAGCGGGGCGATCTGCCGAAGACGCTCGGCACCCGTCATCGGGCGGCGATCGGCCTGACCGAAGAGACCGATGCCGTGGTGGTCGTGGTGTCCGAGGAATCGGGGGGCGTCTCCTATGCCCATCGCGGGGTGTTGACCCGAAACGTCTCGGTGGAGCAGTTGCGGGCCTTTTTGACCGAGGTGCTGGTCCGCCGGTCTTCCAGCCGGCCGGGCCTTTCCTGGTCGCGGCGCTGGTTCCCATCAACCGGAAGCAGCGGAGGACACTGACATGGCTTGGCGCGATTTCCTGATTCAGAACCGGGCCCAGAAATTGGGCTCTCTGGCGTTGGCGGCGCTGATCTGGCTCACCGTGAGGTCCAATCTGGGGATGGACCGGTTGGCGTCCCACGAGGCGTTCCGGGTCCGGGTGCTGGAGAACATTCCGGTGGGTGTGTTGGCCACGGGGCAGGGAGAGAGTCAGGTGCAGATCCTGCCCGCGGTGGTCCATGTCGAGATCGAGGGCGATCCCGACGTCGTTCAACGACTCACGCCGAGCGACATCCAGGCCTATGTGAACCTGCTCAGCCCCGAAGCCCCCCGACAGGGCATGTTCCGGGTCAATGCCCGGGCTCCCGGAGTCCGGGTCGCCGCAGTGCTCCCCGAATCGGTGCGCATCGAGCGCCCCCGATAGCCGACCCGAGCCCGGTATCAGCCCGGCCCGGCCCGGGTCCGATATGGGCCCGGTCTCAGCGGGGGATCTCGTTGAGCGTGTAGTAGGCCAGCGGGTGCAAGAGCGGTTGGCCCGATTGGGATCGCACCCCGGTGGGCTTGAGTTCGTGCAGGTGGCCCACGTTGAGCGCGGTCTTCAGACGCACACTGCGGCGATCGGCGGCCACGGTCACCGACTCGATCGGCGGCGTGGTGGCATCGACCTCGGGCGATCCGTAATTGGACTGGTAGATATAGGTGAAGGTGCGGAACTGGTACGACTCCACCTTGCCGGCGGTTTCGGGATCCACCGGTTCGGTGAAGGTGACTTCAAAACCGTCGGGCTTCACGTGCATCTCGTGCATCTCGAAGGGCGTCTTGCCGCTCCAGTTCAGGCGTTGCAGGGCGAAGGGCTTGCCGCCGCGCGCGCCCCAGCCACGGTCGGTACCGCCGACGAACAGCGTGCCATCGGAGGCCAGTTCGAGGCTCAGCGTGCCGCTGTCGAAGCCCTCGCGGAACGGGAAGCAGGCCCCTTGATACACGCCGTTGACCTGCTCGAGATACACCCGCATGACGGTGCTCCAGGTCTGGTCGCCCACGAAGAGCTGGTTCTGGAACGGGCCGAACTTGCCGGCCGTGCCGTCGTTCTGGATGCCCGAGGCGCTCTGGCCCATCTTGTTGTACGGGAACCCGATGGCCGGCGGCACGAACTCGGGGATCTTGGCCCGTTCGACCGGGATGCGGCTGTTGCTGGCGGGATCTTTCGGGCGCGGGCCCATGTTGGCGGCCTTCTCGTACCACCGGTTGCCCGTGGGGTTGCCCACGAAGCCGCCGGGCTTGAGGTGCTTGAGCCAACAGGTGCCGTTCCAAGGCCCCTGGTTGTCGGTGTAGAACAGGTCGCCCAAGTGGTTGGTGGCGATGCCGCCGGGTGAACGCAGTCCGCTGGTGGTGGGGATCGTCTTGCCCTCCGGGGTGATGCGCAGGGCCCAGCCGCGATACGGGTTCTCGCTGGTGAACGAGCCGGTCAGGCAGAGGATGACCCAGATATTGCCGTCGCGGTCGAACTTCGAGCCGAAGGCGTATTCGTGGTAGTCGCCGTTGATGCCCCAGCTGTCGGCCACGGTCTCGAAGAGGTCGGCTCGACCGTCGTTGTTGGTGTCCTTGATGCGCGTCAGTTCGCCGCGCTGGGTGGCGTAGATCCACCCGTCGCCGCGGGTGGTCAGGCCCAGCACCTCGTGCAGGCCCGAGGCGAAGCGACTGAACTTGGCCTTGGAAGGGTCCTTGTCGAAGGCGTTGTCCACGAACCAGATCTCGCCGAGGCGCGTGGACACGGCGATGCGTTGATCGGGCAGCACCTGGATGGCGCCGGCCTCCAACACCACGCCCTCGGGAACGGGCAGGGTGGTGATGGGGTAGTATTCGGCCTCCTGCTCGGCCTTGGTGGCCGCGAGCGCAGGAAGGGTGGCCGCGAGCCCGAGGGTGGCGATGAGCGCGGTGGGATTCAGGAACTTCATGGAATCGAGGGGAAGGGTTGCGTCGTGGTTCGGGAGGCGCGGGCAGGGATCACCAGGTCATCTCCACGCGGAGTTCCTGGGCGTTCGGGTCGAGGGCCACCCGGAGTTCATCGTCGACGATGCTGGCTCGCCCCCCGGGGCCGACTTGGACGAGCAATCCGCCCTCCACCTTGAAACCGGTGCCGGCCGCTTGGACGCCTCCTTTGGCCAGACGCAGCCAAAGCGGAGCGTGGGGCTTGCCTTGGAATCGGAAGGTCCGCACGAGGGTCATGTCCACGGAACCGGGTCGGGTCTGAGGGGTTTCCTCGATGGTCACGCCCTGGACGCGGTAACGGAAGGTCGGTTGCTGGCGGGCGTCGAGGCGGTAGCCGAGGAACTGGCTGCCGGCGTCGTTGACGCTCGGCCAAGCCGCGGTGGCCGAGGGCAGGGATGCGAAGGCCGGGCCGTCGGGCAGGCGGATGCGGTGATCGCCCAGGGGCGGTTCGTAGCCCGTGCCGCGGTCGGTGCTGTGGCGGGCCATGTCGATGAACGGACCCTGCCAGAGCAGCGCCATGCGGAGGTTCTGGGCGTCGAAGGCGAGGTTGGCCCGCTCGGGATAACCCACGCCGATCGCTCGGGCACCGGCGCCCTCGATGAAGTTGCGGTAGATGACGGCCTCGTCATCCACCACGATCTCCTTCTTGCCGCGGATGAGCCCGGCCGGGATCTCGGCCTTGGGGCCGTCGGCCAGGTAGGCGTAGATGGAGCGGATCTGGCCGGCGGTGTCGCCATTGAGAATCTTGGTGTTCACCGCCTTGCCCTCGGGCCAGAAAGTCGGCATGCGGGTGCCCGGGCGCAGGGCGGCCGGGTTGGGCAGGTAGCGCTGCAGCCATTCCCATTCGAGCCGCTCACCCATCTTGTCGAGGGCCAGGGCCGGAATGCCCATGGACCCATGGGTGGTGAAGGTGTGGCACGACACGCATCCCAGCCCATCGCGGCCGACGAGCTTCCAGCCGATCTTGGCATCCTGCGAGGTGATCGCCGGCGCCGGAGTCGCGGTGGCCGGGGCGTCGATGCGCTTCAGTTGGGCCGCCAGCGTGTGGACCTTGGGCCCGAAGACGGGCATGCGGGTGGCCATGTACGGGCGGACCTTCGTGCCTAGGGCAATGACCTGCTCCAAGGCCGCCGCCTTCAGCTTGCCACCGACGCCGGTGAGGTGCGGCGGGATGCGGCCTTCGTCGCCGAGATCGGCCTCACCCACGACCGTGAACCAATCGGATCGGCCCGATGCGGCCGGGCCGCCCACGTCGTTGCGCGAATGGCAGGCCAGGCAGTTGAACTGGCTCATCGTCAGGTCGACTTGTCCGGAGGCGTTGGCGGCCGCCTTCTGGGCCTCGGCGGGATTGCGCAGGGTCTTGCGGAGGCTGTTCCGATCGTTGGCCGACAGGTCGAAGCGGGGGGCCTTGGCGGGAGGGATGTCGGAAAGACAACCTTCCTGAGTCCGCAGGGCCAGTTGGACCATGGGTTTGGATTTGCGGGCCTGCAGCGGGCCGGTCGCGTCGGTCACCGCGTGGCAGGCGGCGCAGTTGAGCGCCACGAACCGGTCTCGGCCGGCGACGACCTTGACCGGATCGAGGGTGAACTCTTCCCAATCGAGCGGACGCACCACTTGTCCCCCGTGCTTGAGCCGGTCGCCCGGGATGGGGCCGCGCTTCTCACCCGGAGGAGCCCAGTCCACGCGGAACTCCGTCTCGCCGCCGCCCTGGAAGAAGACCACCTCGAGTTCGTGCAGGCCGGCCTTGAGGGTCAGGTTGCCGTTCTTCTCCGCGGCCGGATGAACCCCGTCGTTGTTCAGCAGCGGACGGCCATCGATGGAAAGCTGGGAACCGTCATCGGACCGGATCCAGAAGCGGTATTTGCCGTCGGCCGGGATATCGATGAACCCGGAGAAGCGGACACCCCAGTTGTTGTTCGGGTGGGGCAGGCTCAGGTCGAGCGCGGCGGCGACACCGGAAGATTTCGGGGTCATGGCCAGCAGTTGGGCCACCGAGTTGGCCGATCCCTCGAAGAATTCGTAGTTCAAGCCATCCACCAGCGCGGGCGCCTTGGCGGGAGCGTTGTTGGCGGCGACCTGATCCCGCAGCAGGTAGAGGGCGATGGCACCGGCCTCGCCGGGAGTCAGGTTCATGGCGGGCATCCGGCCGGACGGTCGGTGCACCAGCGGATCGCGCAGAAAGCGGGCCAATTCCGAGGCCGGGTATTTTCGGGCCAGGTCGCCCAGCGGGATGGACTGCGATTGGAGTTCCTTGAGGGCGGCCTCGGTGACCCCTTCGGGCCGGTTCTCGGGCGCATGACAGGCGACGCATCCGACGGTGTGGTAGAGGGCGCGTCCCTGCTCGATGCGGGCCGGGTCCGAGCGCAGACCGGAGGGCTCGTTGGTCTTGCGCAGCGAAACCAGGTAGTGGGTGAGCACCTCGGCGGCCTGGGCGCGCTGGGCCTCACTCAGGCCATGCATCAGATCGGGCATGGCCGTACCGGGCTTGGATTGGTGCGGGCTGGACAGCCACCGGCGCAGCCAGGCCGGAGAAGTCTTGAGCGGGTCGCCGCTGAGCAGGGGAGCCCCTTTGGGCGAGGCCCAATCGGGCATGGCGGTCGAGACGGGCAGGCCTTGGGCGCCATGACAGGCGGCGCATTGCAGTTCGCTCACCAACAGGGTGCCGCGGTCCACCGAGGGCGGGCGGACCCCCGTCTGGATCCCGGCCAGGCCGGGAAGGGCGGAGCAGAACAGGGCTGCCGCGGCGGTCAGCGGTCCAGCGACTCGGTGCAGGAAACTCATGGAAGTTCAGTAAGCGTAGCGACAGCGCACCGGGGCCGCCAAGCCGTCAGAGAGCCCCGGGAGCGATTTTTGAGCCGCCTCGGTGCCGGATCCAGTGGCTTGCCCGGAACGATTCGATGCGATCGATCGGCCCCCGGGCCTCGGAGGACTCGACCGGTCTCACGAGACCCTTCGGCGGCTTCGGGCTTCTTTGAGCTTCCGTTCGGGCCCGTTCTTTCGCTTCCCTAGCTGCATGGGAGCCCAATGGAAGCAGGCGGGTCGCGAGGCGGCCGCGCAGAAAAAAGGTCAGATGGTCGGCAAGCTGACCCGCGAAATCATGGTCGCCGCCAAATTGGGCGGCCCGGAAGTCGAGACCAATGCCCGGTTGGCGGCCGCCGTTGAAAAGGCCAAGAAGGCCAGCGTCTACAAGGACACCATCGAGCGCGCCATCAAGAAGGGCGCCGGTCTCTTGGATGAGAAGGTGGATTTCGAGACCGTGCTGTATGAAGGCTTCGCTCCCAACAAGGTGCCGGTGATCATCGAGTGCCTGACCGACAACCGGAACCGGACCGCTCCCGAGATCCGCCATCTCTTCAAGGATGGACAACTCGGCCAACCCGGCAGCATGTCGTTCTTCTTCGATCGCCTCGGAGTTGTCGAAGCCACCCATTCCGATGCCCAGCGGGATCCCGAATCCGATGCCATCGAGGCGGGCGCCCAGAACCTGGAGCCGCTGGATGGCGAGGAGATTCCCGAAGGCCATGTGGGCACCCGATTCCTGTCGGAGGTCAAAGATTTGGCGACGGTCAGCAACTGGCTGTCCAAGGCCGGTTGGAAGGTCATCGCCAGCGAGATCCGCTATGTGGCCAAGAATCCGGTCGAACTCGGCGAGGCTGAAAAGAAGCAGGTTTCCGAGTTCCTCAATGCCATCGATGACCATGACGATGTGCACCGTCTGTACGTCGGCCTGAAGTGATCGGCCGACTCGTTCGGTCGACTGTATTGGCCTCGTCGGGGATCGGGTCCGACCGCTTGATCTCGGACCGCATCGGGCTATCGGTATCGGGTGATCCCGGGATTGAACGCTCGGGAGCCCGCCCTGTCTGATCTTACTGACATGAAACCGCGTGTCTTGGGAATGAAGCACCGTCTGGCCCTCTTGGGAGTTTGGATCGTCCTCTCCGGAACGATCCGGGCCCAGCAAACCGATCTTACCAAGACCGAACCGTTGGATGTCCGTCGCGACGCGACCGTGGAAGCCCTCGAGCGGGTGATGCCCAGCGTGGTCAATGTCGAGGGTTCCGCCGATGTCGACCCCAACAGCGCCGACGACCGGTTGATGGCCGAGTTCTTCGGGTGGCGCCTCCAGCAGGTCCAAGAGGCGGTGGTCAGCCGTGGATCCGGCGTGGTCATCGACGAGGAGGGCTACGTGCTCACCAACGTGCACGTGGTCGACGGCGTGAAGCGGGTCTTCGTCAAATTCAACGACGGGTCCGAACCCATCGAGGCCGAGCGGGTGGCCTTGAACGCCGGCAAAGACGTGGCCCTGCTGCGCCTCAAGGCCCCGGGACGCAAGTTTCCGGCCGTGAAGTTCGCCAAGGACGACGATCTGCTCCTCGGCGAGACCGTCATCGCCCTGGGCAATCCCTTCGGATACGCGGGCTCGGTCAGTCGGGGCATCCTCAGTTCGCGGGCGCGTCGTGGCCCCAACGAGGATCGTTCGCGGGGCGAGTTGGACACCCTCGACTGGATCCAGACCGACGCGGCGATCAATCCCGGCAATTCCGGTGGGCCGTTGATCAACCTGCGGGGCGATCTCATCGGCATCAACGTGGCCACCCTGCGTCCTCAGATGGGGGCTCAGGGCATCGGCTTCGCCATTCCGATCAAACGGGTCAACCAGGCTCTGGCCGAGGTGTTGAGCGGTGAATCGGTGGGCCGGTTCTGGTTTGGTGCCCGACTGAAGGCGGCGACCCGGCCGCTGACCATCCAGGCCGTTCAGCCCGGCAGTCCGGCCGACAAGGCCGGGCTCAAGGCCGGCGATGTGATCGCGGCGGTCCAGGGCGATCCGCCCAGCGGCATCATCGAGTTCAATCGCGCTCTGGTGAAGGCCGGAGACGCCCGGGAGATCCCGCTCACAATCCGTCGGGCCGGGGCCCTCAAGGAATTGCGTCTGCGCCTGATCGAAGAATCCGACTTCTTCAACAACGAGTACCTCTCGTCCCGGGCTGGACTCAAGGTGGCTCCGGTTCGGGGAGGAGGATTCGTGGTTCAAAGCGTGGATGCCAACGGGCCGGCCGCCGCTGCCGGGCTGAAGCGAGGGCATTTGATCCGCGGCATGGACCGCACCGAATTCCCGGATGTGGTGGCCTTGGCCCGCTATGTGTTCAGCCGACCCAAGGGTGAGACCGTGGAGGTGGGGGTGTTGGTGGATCAACGGACCGCCTTGGGCGTGTATCGCCAGGCCGGGATCGCCACCCTCAAGTTGAGGTGACCCATCGGCCGTGGGTATCTCCGTCGGTGTTTCTTCCTCTCGGGGGATCGGTGAGCACTGACTGGCCTTGCTGTGAAACAGGCGGTATGTGGCCTCATGAGGCTTCAAACAAGTTGCTTTCCGGGCCACGTGAGGCCACAGTGATGTGATGAAACCACCCAAGAAGCCGCTTCGGTACTCCGATACAGCCTCGGTCAAGGCCTCGAAGGGCAGCATTCTTCGCGAAGCGCTGCCCCGGTCTGGCGACACGGCGGTGGTCAACGTGCGTGCGGCCAAGGATCGTTTGTCGAGCTTGCTGGAACAGGCGTCGCGGGGTGGCGAGGTGATCATCACCAGCGATGGGCAACCCAAGGCCCGACTGGTTCCGGTGCGCGTGCAGCGCAAACCGTACTCCGTCGACTGGGGTTGGCTGGAATCCCAACCTCGGGTCTCGGGTCCACCGGCAGAGGCTCTCGTTGCTGCCGATCGAGCTGAGCGCGCCCATGGAACCGGGCTCCACAACGGGGATTGAGTTCAGAGCGCATGTACCTCGACTCCTGCATCTTGGTGAAACTCCTCGTCCGAGAGGCGGACAGCGGTTTCTACGCCCGCTTGGTCGAAGGGCACCCGGTGTCGTCCTCGATGCTGGCCTTCACGGAGGTCTGGTCGGCCTTGTTGGCCCGCGAACGCGCCGGACATATCCGCACCCCGTTGCGCACCGAGGCTTGGCGGCGTTTCGAGCAGCAGACTCGAGAGGGTCTGGTCGATCTGTCGCCCGTGTCCGAGGCGGTCGTCCGGCGGTCCCAGTGGATCCTGGGCCGCGTGCATCCGCGGGTGCCTCTCCGCTCGCTGGATGCCTTGCACCTCGCTACGGCCGACCAATTGCAGGACTGGCCCTTGGTCACGGGAGACCAGCGCCTCCGGGAGGCTGCGCTCCACCTGGGCTACCCGATCAGTGATCTGCCCCAAGAATGACAGGCCCCGTCGTCGGGTCAGCAGGCCCTTTTTGGCCGGGGTTTTCTGTTCCTGCGGCGGGCCATTCGAGGTAGTTTCACCCTTTCACATCGGATGTCGGACTCCACTCCCATGATCGAGGTTCAAGACCTCACGAAGCGCTACCCCGGACGCACGGCGGTGGACGGCATCTCGTTCACCGTGGGGCGGGGTGAGGTGGTGGGGTTTCTGGGGCCGAACGGGGCCGGCAAATCCACCACGATGCGCATCCTGTCGTCGTTCATGCCCGCGACCAGCGGCACGGTCCGCATCGCCGGATACGACGTGTTCCATCAGCCCGACGAGGTGCGCCGGCGCATCGGCTACATGCCCGAGAACAACCCCCTGCATACCGACATGCGGGTGCGCGACTATCTGAAGTTCCGGGCCCGCCTCAAGGGGCTGGGCATCGGGCGCAGTCGGCAACGGGTGGATCGGGTGATCGAACAGTGCGGCCTCAAAGACGTCGAGAAGCGCATCATCGGCCATCTTTCCAAAGGCTATCGCCAACGGGTGGGTCTCGCCGACGCGCTGGTCCACGAGCCCGACCTGATCATCCTCGACGAGCCCACGATCGGTCTGGATCCCCACCAACTCCGCTCGGTGCGTGCGCTGATCAAGGAACTGGGCCGTCAGCACACCGTGTTGCTGTCCACCCACATCCTCACCGAGGTCGAGATGACCTGCTCGCGGGTGCTGATCCTCAATCAGGGGCGCATTCTCGCCGCCGACCGGGTGGAAGACCTGGAAAGCCGATTCAGCCAGGATGGCCGGGTCGTCGCCGAGATCGAGGCCTCGCCCGAGGCCATCCGCGAGGCCTTCCGCGATCTGCCCGAGGTGGCTTCCATCGAGATCCAAGCCGCCGCGGGCGACTTCCAGCGGGTGGCCTTCACGCCGAAGTCGGGCGAAGACCTGCGGCCGCTGGTCTTCGAGCAGGTCCGCCAGCAGGAATGGAACCTGCGCGAACTCACCCGCCCCCGGTTGTCGCTCGAAGACATCTTCATCCAGCTCACCCAGCGGAAGAAGGGAGGGGATCTCTGACATGGGGGTGTTCTTCACGCTCGTGCGGCGCGAACTCGGGGCCGCCTTCAATTCGCTGACCGGCTATGTGGTCGTGGCCATCACGCTCCTGCTGGCCGGGTTCGGCCTGATGGACATCCTCCAGCGGCTCAACGCCGACCGGACTCCCTCGCCGATCCCCGAGATCTTCTTCGCCGACGGCATCGTGTTCTGGTTGATCCTCATCCTCACCACGCCGGTCATCACCATGCGCACCTTCGCCGCCGAGAAAGCGCTGGGCACGTACGAGGCGCTGATGACCACGCCGGTGGGCGAATGGCAGGTGGTGTTGGCCAAGTTCGCGGGCTCCCTGGTGTTCTACCTCGTGAGCTGGGCTCCGCTGGTCGGGGTGCTCGTCGTGCTGAGGCAGGTCACCCGGCAACCCCAGTTGTTGGACCCCTGGGCGATGTGCGGAGTGCTCGCCGGGATCACCTGCATCGGTTCCACTTTCCTGTCCATCGGGGTGTTCGCCTCGTCGCTCACCCGCAGCCAGATCATCGCCGCGATGACCTCGCTGCTCATCGGCATCGGCCTGTGGACCCTCAGCCTGCGCTTCTCCCAAACCGAGACCACCGGAGACCGCTGGGGCCGGCTGATGGACCACCTGTCGGTGACCCATCACATGCAGGATTTCGCCCGGGGCGTGATCGATGGGCGGGCGCTGGTCTTCCACCTCAGTGTCACGGTGTTCTTCCTGTTCCTCACCCAGCGGGTGATCGAGATGCGGAGGTGGAAATGAGCGACTCACCGATCCTGCCGCCCAGCTATGAACCGGGGCGCCGGTGGAGCGCCGGGTTCAATGCGTTCGTCGGGGCCCTGGCGCTGCTGGCGATCCTGGTGATGGTCAATTACCTGGCCGCGACGCGCCTGCAGTGGCGCTACGACTGGGTCGCGGCCCAGCGCCCGCAATTGTCGCCCCTCACCGTGGCCACTCTGGGCGGGTTGACCAACGAGGTGAAGGCCATCGTGATGTTCGACCCGGCCTCCGACCTGTACCGGCACGTGAAGGGGTTGCTCCGCGAGTACGCCCTGCAGTCGCCCCGGATCACCCTCCAATCGGTCGATTATGTCCGCGATGCGACGCTCGCCACGGCCATCAAGAGCCGCTATGGCCTCGGTGCCAACACCGGTGATCTGGTCATCTTCGACGCCGGCGGCGGCCACTTCCGGACGGTCGACGACTCCGAGATGTCCACCTACGACGCCGACGTGAAGGGCATGATGGCCGGCAAGAACCAGGAGATCCGACGGGTCGCCTTCCGGGGAGAGGCCCTCTTCACCGCCGCCTTGGCCGGCCTGGCCGAATCGTCGGCGACCCGGGCCTACTTCCTGCGCGGGCATGGTGAGGTCGATCCGATTTCCGATGATGAAAGCCGTGGGCATTCGAGGCTCGTCCGGCTGCTGGCCGAGAAGAGCGTCGAATCGAGGGCGGTCACCAATCTGCTCGCGGGCGTGCCCGACGACTGCAGCCTGCTGGTGGTGGCCGGACCGGTGCAGCCGTTGCTGATGTCCGAGGCGGCGGCCATCTCGAAGTATCTGGATCGAGGCGGTCGGGTCCTGGTGACCTTGTCGCTCGAGACCTTGCGTCGCCCGGGCCAACTCGAATCCCTGCTCGAGGAATGGGGCGTGTTCCTGCCCTCGCAGCTGGCCAATGACGAGAAGGCTTCGGTCCGGGGGTTCGATGTCGTGGCCAGCGCCTTCGGGTCGCATCCGGTGACTTCGCCCCTCACTCGGGCCGGCGCCAAGGTGCATTTCCAGGCTCCGCGCGTGGTGGTCCCGATCCCCGCCAACCGCCTGCCGGCCGACGCCCCCAAGACAACCGCCCTGGTGATGACCGGGCCTGAAGGGCGGACCTTGTCCGACTTCGACGGTCGGGAGTTCTCCTACGTGGAAGGCAAAGACCGGCGTGGCGAGGTTCCCATGGCGGTGGCTTCCGAGAAGGGCGGGGTGAGCGGGTTGAGCGCCGGACGCGGGACCGCCCGATTGATCGTGGTGGGCGACGCGGCGTTGTGGGCCAACGGCCCGCTCCAGAGTCTGGGCAACCGCGACTTCGCCGCCCTGTGCGTGAACTGGCTGCTCGACCGCCAGCAGTCAATGGCCATCGGGCCTCGGTCTATCTCGGAATACCGGTTGAATCTCACGGCTCCCCAGTTGCGGTTGCTCAACGGGGTGCTGCTGGGGGCGCTGCCCGGAGGCGTGCTGATCCTGGGCTTCATGGTGTGGGCCCGCAGGCGGGGATGATGCGATCTCTTCGATGAACGGAAAAACCACAATGGCGCTCGTCGCACTGGCCCTCCTGCTCGGCGGATGGCTGGTGGTCACCGAGCGCCGCGACGAGGTGCGCGTGGCCGGTTCGGCCGGTTCGGTCAGCTTCCGGCGACTCGATCCCAGGGAGGTGATCTCGGTCGAGATCCTGAGATCCAACGTGGCCATCCGCCTGGAGCGGACCAACAGCAGTTGGTTCCTGCGGTCCCCGATGCGCTATCCGGTCCAATCCACGGGCGTCGAACGGTTGCTGGAGGGCTTGGGCAATCTGGTGCCGCGATCGCATGTCTCGGGGGCCGAGGTGGCCGCCCAGCGTGGGGCGCTGGCTTCGTTCGGGTTGGAGCGCCCCGACGTGCTGACCATCCGCACCCGCGAGGGCATGAGCATCCTTCGACTGGGAAGCCGGACTCCGCTGGGCAGTCAGGTGTATTTCCAGCAGGTCGGGCAGGACGGGGTCTTCACGACCGAGGCCAGCCTGCTCGAGGCCCTGCCGGCCTCTCCGGAAGACTGGCGCGATCGGCGACTCTTCGATGCCGACTCGCTGGCCTTCGACCGCGTGCAGGTGTTGGGCGAGACCGAGTTCGAGGCCGCCCTGACGACCAACGGCACCTGGGGGCTGATCCGGCCCCTGTTGGCCCGGGCCAATGACGACCAGATCCGGCGCCTGCTCACCGACGCCGCCGATTCGCGGGTGACGGCCTTTGTGACCGATGCGCCCAGCGTCTCGGCCGACGATTACGGCCTGGCCAAGCCCGCCGCCCAGATGGTGCTCAAGCGGGGCACCAACGAGGTGCTGCGGCTGCAGTGGGGCCGTGGATCGACCAACGCCCCCGGGGAGGTCTTCGTCCGGCGATCCGATTACGGGAACATCGTCCGCACCACCAACAGCATTCTCGAGTCGCTCAAGCGACCGCTCGCCGCGTACCGGGATCGGCGCCTGATGCCGTCCATCGCCGGTCTCCAGCGACTGGAGGTCCGGGCCGGCAACGAGCCGTTCACCCTGGAGAAGTCGGGGACCAACTGGTGGGTGACGGCGCCGCGGCGATTCCAGGCCGACGGCCCCTGGGTCCGCGAGACGTTCCAGCGGTTCATGCGCCTGCGGATCGAGGATTTTCTCGACGATCTGGGGGCCGACACCGCCCGATACGGCTTGGACCAGCCGGGTCGCGAGTACGCCTTCTACGTGGGCGCCACCAACGGGGCCCCGTCGCTCCTGACCCGCCTGAGCCTGGGCTCTCCGATCGGCGACGGCCGCAGGATCTCGCTACGCCGTTCCGACGAGGCCGCGATCTACGGCATCGCCGCCGGCGACCTGCAGACGCTGCCGGTGTCGTCGTCCCAGTTCCGCGATTGGAGCCTCAACCCGAGCAACGTCGTCCGCATCGAGATCCGCCAGCAGGGCCGAACTCGGATTCTGAACCGGACGGTGGCCGGTCGATGGGACGGAGTGGTATCGGTGCAGGGGGTGCTGCCCGATCCGGCCATCGACGAGGGATTGTATCGCCTCGGGCAGGCGCCGATCGGGCGTTTCCCGGTGCCCAATGACGCCGCACTCAAGCAGTTCGCCTTCGACCAACTCGACCATGCCCTGATCCTGACCCAGAAAGAGGGTGCGAGTTTCCAGAAGCTGCATCTGAGATTCGGTGGCCGCAACGCCGTGAACCAGTTCGTCTGGGCCGCCTTCGATTCGGGTGAGCCGGCGATCCTGACCCAGTTTCCCCTGAGCCTGTACCAGGAGTACATCGGTCCCTGGTTCAGCGCTCCGCCGACCACCCCCAACGCAGCGACCCCGTGAACCCCGTCGATGGCCCGGACACCCCTGGTCGTCCGAAGAGGCGATCGATCTGGGCCCGTGATGCCTGGCCGCGGTGCGTCTTCCGCTGGGGCCGCAGGTCGGTCTATGTGGTGCTGCTCCTGATCGTGGGATTCGGAGTCTACCTCAACCAGGTGGGCATCCCGGAGGGTCTCAAGAATCGGCTGCTCGGCACGTTGCAGGAACGCGGGGTCGCCATGGAGTTCGATCGGCTGCGTTTCCGGGCCACCCGGGGCATCGTGGCCGAGCGGGTTCAGTTGGGCCGCGCCGGGGATCCGGCCGGGGAGCGATTCTCGGCCGCCGAGGTCCAACTGGCGCTCGACTGGTGGCAGGTTCTGAACCTCAAGCCCGAGGTCCGGGGACTGCGCATCCGCGAGGGATCGGTTTCCATTCCGCTCATCGAGAGCAATCGGGTGGTGTCGCGCTTCGACCTCCATGGGGTCGAGGCCCGGATCCGCTTGGAAGGATCTGAGCGGTGGTTCGTGGAAGATCTGCGGGCCGCCACCGCGGTGGGCGCTTTCCGCGCCTCGGGAGTCATCCAACACCCTTCAGCCCTCCGGCCCTCCCCGGGTTCGGAGCCCAAAAAGGTGTCTCCGGCCTGGCGTTCGACCCTGCTGCGGGTCCAGCGCACGCTCGAGGAGATCCGCTTCGAGACCCCGGCCGAGCTCAGGCTCGAGTTCCAGACCGATCTGGCTGCGCCGGGGACTTCGTCGGCCGAATTGACCCTCGGAGCCGGCCAGATGGCCTGGAGAGGCCGTTCGTTCCAGCGCCTGAAGTTCGAGGCCCATGTGACCCCGCAGTCCGGGGCCTCGGGTCGGCTGGCCCTGAGCGCCCATTGGGAGGTCGAGGGAGTGTCGGCCGGCGAAGGGGCCATCCGGGGACTTCGAGGCGACTTGAAGCTCACGCAGCCGATCGATGCCGTGCTCCCGGATCGGGTGGATTGGCAGGTCACGGCCGAGGCGCTCGAGACTCCGGACCTGGTATTGGCCGGAGCCGGGATCGAGGGCGTTTCGGAGCGTCAGGGGTCCAATGCCGTTCCGGCCCGCCCTTGGGATCCCCGATTGCCGACCCGTCCAGCGACCGCGGTCGTGCCCCAATTCCGATCCACCGTGAAGGTGCGATTGCAGGAGTTGAAGACACGGTCGCCGGAGCTTCGCCTGCAGGAGGCCTCGATCCGGGGAACCCTGAATCATGACTTGGCCGGCTGGCATCGGGCGGAGTTGGCGATCCAGGCTCCGGGATTCCGGAGTCCGTGGCTGGACTGCGGCGCTGTCGATCTGGCGCTGACCGCCCGTCCCGGCGATCCCGAGAATGGGAGTGCCGATTCGTCACCGTGGCGTTGGGTTCGTCCGCTGATGATCGAAGGCAGTCTGGGGGTCACGGGGGCGAATCATCCGCTCCTGCGTCTGGATCGGCTCAAGACCCGCTTGCGTTCCGGTGCCGGGAGGGTCCGGCTGGAAGACGCCCGGATCGACCTGCTGGGCGGCACCGTGGCCGGCGACATCGAGTGTGATCTGGAGACGCGGCGTCTGAGTGTGCAGGCGACTTCATCGGCGCACCCTTCCGGGGTCATCCCGGTGCTGACGCCGGCGGGGCAGCGTTGGTTGGGGCAGTTTTTCTGGCCCACGAATCAAGCGCCCCGAATTGCCGCCCAATTGGGGTTGGTGTTGCCGCCCTGGAACCACCGCAATCCGGATTGGCGGGGCACCGTGCTGCCGACGGTCACCATCGCGGGATCGGCCACCGGCGGTCCGTTCAGTTTCCGGGGCATCACCGGCGAATCCGCGAAGGGGAGCTTCACCTACACCAACCGGCAGTGGCGGATTCCCGGGATGACGGTGGTTCGGCCCGAGGGGCAGGTGGTCTTCGATTACGAAGGGCACGAGGTGACCCAGGATTACTGGTTCCGCATCGACTCCGCCATCGACCCGATGATCGTCAAACCGCTCATCCCCGAGCCGAAGGCCCAGCGGGTGTTCAATGACCTGACCTTCGGCCAACCGCCCCGGATCAGCGGTGAGATCCGAGGTCGATGGTTCTCGCCCGAATTGACGACGGTGCAGGTCTCGGTCGCAGCGACCAATGTCACCTACAAGGGTGAGCACGTGGATTCGGTCCGAGCCCGACTGGGCTATGCCAACCAGTTTTTGTCGGTGGGAGAGATCCGCGTCCGCGATGGCGCCCAATGGGCCTCGGTGGATGGGTTCGCCTTCGATGCGGCGGCCGGACTGATTTCATTCACCAATGCCGTCAGTGTTTTTGATCCGTGGAGGCTCACCCGGGTGATCGGCCCCATCACGCACCGGACGATGAGTCCCTACCATTTCATCGACCCGCCACTGGTCCATGTGAATGGCGTGATCGGCATCCGTGGCGACATGTCGCGCAACAACATCCGGTTCGACGCCGAATCGGAGGGGCCCTTCGAGTGGTGGAAATTCCGGACCCAGGGGGCCTCGGCCAGCGTGCTGTCCATCGGCAGCCAACTCTATGTGACCAACATCCAGGCCGGCTTCTACGGAGGGCGTCTCCGGGGCAATCTCGAATTCGAGCTCGGCAAAGACGATGATAATCGCCTGAAGATCGCGACCGAGTTGCGGGATGTGGAGCTCGGTGCCTTGGTGGCGGGGGTCTCGGGGCGCACCAATCGGTTGGAAGGGCGCCTCACGGGCACGTTCCGCGTCGACGATGGGCTGACCTCGGATCCGGCCACCTGGAAGGGCGGGGGCCAAGCCACCTTGCGCAATGGATTCCTGTGGGGATTTCCGATTTTCGGGGTGTTTTCGTCCATCCTCGACGGCATGTCCTCGGGATTGGGGCAAGCCCGGTTCACCGAGGGGACGGCCACGTATTCGCTGGCCCAGGGCGCGATCCATACCCGGGACCTCCAGATGAAGTCGCCCTCGATGTCGCTCGGGTACTCCGGGTCGGTGACCTTCGACAATCGGGTCGACATGGTCGTGCAGGGATCGATGTTCCGCCGGGTGCCCTTGCTGGGCCCCGTCGCCTCCATCGCCTTGTCGCCGCTGGAGAAACTCTTCGAGTACCGACTGACCGGGACACTGGATGAGCCGGTCACCGGTCCGGCCCATGTCCCCACCTTGTTGCTCTTCCCGTTCCGTCCCTTCGGAACCCTCAAGGATTTGTTGCCGGACGAACGTCGCCCGGCTTCGGATCCGGCGTCTTCCGCAACCTCCAAACCCCCTTCCAATCCTCCCGCGATCCCCAAACCGTGATCGTTGTCCGTGCCCATGAACCGACCCGAACTCATCGCCTTTCCCGACACCGAAACCCTGGTCCAGCAGGTGGCCGCGCGCTGGCTCGATGCGGTCGATGTCGCTGCCGCCGCGGGCAACCCCTTCCATGTGGCCCTGTCGGGCGGTCGGGTGGCCGGTCGTTTCATGGCCGCGGCCCAGGCGCTGGGTGCGGCCCGCCAGATCCGTTGGAACGGGGTGCACTTCCACTGGGGCGACGAGCGCTGCGTGCCGCCAGACCATGCCGAGAGCAATTACAAGCTGGCTCAAGGGGCCCTGTTGGATCCGGCCGGGATTGCGCTCGAACAACGGCATCGCTTGCGCGGGGAACTGCCGCCCGACGAGGCCGCCCGACTGGCTGAGGCCGAGTTGGCCCGGGTGACCGGCACCGCATCCGGCAGCGTGCCCGTCCTCGACCTGGTGTTCCTGGGCATGGGTGAAGACGGTCATGTCGCTTCGCTGTTTCCGGGAGCTCCGGAATCGGTGGTGACGTCCGACCGCTGGGTGATTCCGGTGATCGGACCCAAGCCGCCCGCCCAGCGCTTGAGCCTGACGTTCCAAGTCTTGGCCGCGGCGAAGGAGGTGTGGGTGCTGGCCTCGGGGGCCGGCAAGGAGCAGGCCTTGGCCGAGTCGTTGCGCCTCGGCGGCAGCACTCCGCTGGCCCATTTGCTTTCATTGCGGTCTCACACGCGCATCATGACCGATCTGCCGCTGCCTGCGTGATGCGGGCTCGGTGTCAGGGCCCGCCGTGAGATGCCCTGCGACACCGAGGTGAAGCGACGGCGCTGATGTTGCCATGACCATGCCCCCTCCGGTTCGAACTCCGGGAATCCCACTGGGCTTGACGCTGGCGGTGGGTGCGTCGGGCGCCTCGGCGCTGGGTCTTCAAATGGTCTGGGCCCGGATGTTCGCGCTGGGTCTCGGCCAGGAGTTGCCCGCCACCCTGGGCGTGATCACGGCCTTCTTTGGCGGACTGGCGGTGGGGTCGCGATGGGGTGGGACCGCACTCGATCGCCTGCCTTCTCCCGGGATCCGCTGTGCCGTGCTGGAGGCGCTGACAGCGTTGTGGGCACTGGCCACTGTACTGCTGCTGCCGCGGGTTGCGGAGTTCTCCTGGCAGTGGCTCGGGCCGGCACCCGGGGTGGGGCTTCACTGGGCGGTGAGCCTGTTGGTGCCGAGTGTGGTTCTGTTCCCGGCGACCGTGTGTCTGGGAGCCATGATGCCGGCCATGGAGCGGTTGATCTCCGGTTTCCGTGCCGATGGACTTCGGGTGGGCCCCTTGTATGCGGTGAACACCCTGGGTGCGGTCGCGGGCGTTTTGGGTTCGGTGCTGTGGGTGCAACCCCGTTGGGGACTCTCGGGTTCGGTGCTCGGGTTCGCAGGGCTTCAGAGTCTTTGTGCCCTGATGTTCCTGGGGATTGGACGCCGGGTGCGTTCCGTGGAACCCGTGGCTTCGAAGGCGGACCAGAGCGGGGACCGTCTGAGTACCTCGCGCCTGCGGGTCACGTTGTGGCTGAGCGGCTTCTTGGGCATTGGCTTCGAGGTGTTGGTGACCCGGCTTCTATCGCAAGTTCTCGAGAACACGGTGTTCACTTACGCGGCCATCCTCGCCGCCTACTTGCTCTTCACCGCCTGCGGCGGGGCCCTGCAAAATCGGTTCGCGACGCAAGCCGACCGCGCGCTGCGGTGGTTGCTCCCGGTGGTGGCGCTGAGTGTGGCGTTGGCAGGATGGATGTTGATTCAGACGCCGCTGCTGGTGGCCTTGGGTCGCGACGGCCTGGGAACGCAGGCCTTACCGGCCATGGTGGCGGAATTTTGCGTGGCCAGCGCAGTGGTGGCTCTGCCGGCGCTGGCCATGGGCATGCTCTTCGCCTCGCTGGCCACCGAAGCAGCCCGGCATCCGCGTTTTCTCGGGCCCGCTCTTTCCTGGAATCTTCTGGGTTCGGCCCTGGCACCCGCGGTGATGGCGCTCGGCTTGATCCCGGCCTTGGGTACCCGCTGGAGTTGGATCCTGCTGGGTCTCGGATACCTCATGTTGCTCCCCGGTGGGCTCCGCATGGGGTGGGTTTCGAAGGTTGGGGCACCTTTGGCCGCGGTCGCACTGATGAGCCTGCCGAAGGACCTTCATTTGCAGGCCCCTCCGCCCGGCGGCCGCATCGTGACCTTGCGCGAGGGACCCTCGGACACGGTGACCACGGTGGTTCAATCCGATGGGCACCGCATTCTCCGCATCAACCAGCGCTTCACCATGGGTGGCACCGCCTCCGCCTTGGCCGAGCGACGTCATGGTCACCTGCCGTTGCTCCTGCATCCGGAACCGCGCCGGGCCCTGTTCCTGGGCGTGGGCACGGGCATTTCGTTCGCCGCCTTGGAGGCCCACCCCGGATTGGTGGCCGAAGGGATTGAATTGGTGCCCGAGGTCGCCGAGGTGCTGCCTGAATTCGCGCCGCACAATTCGCACAGTGATCGGCTCACGGTGCGGGTGGCCGATGCCCGGAGGTTCGTTCGAGCATCCACCCGACGCTACGATGTCGTGATCGCCGACTTGTTTCATCCGGCGCGGGATGGCGCGGCGGGCCTGTACACCCGAGAACACTTCCAAGCGATCCGCGATCGCTTGTCCGACGACGGTCTCTTCTGCCAGTGGCTGCCGCTCTTCCAGTTGGACACTTATGGGCTGCGGATGATCACCGCCACGTTTCTGGAGGTGTTTCCCGATACCTCGGCGCTGTTGCTGCGCCTCAACGCCGATACGCCGGTGATCGGACTCATCGGCGGGCACCGACGCCCGTTCTGGTCGCCCGAGGCCCTGGCGCGGCGGTTGAACCAGCCCAGTTTGCGGGAAGCCCTCAGGACCATGGCCTTGGCCGAGGTCCTGCCGGTGATGGGTACCTGGTTCGCCGATACCGAAACTCTCAAGGCCTATTCCCGGTCCGCCGGCATCAACACCGACGATCGTCCGGTCCTGCTCTTCGACGCACCCCGGACCTTGGGTCACTCGGCGCCGAAGGGACAGGCTCTGCTCGCGGAGTTGCTGGATCTCCGGCGCCCGCTTCCGGAGGACTGGTGTGCCGTGCAAACGGCCGACGGGTGCCGGCGGTTTCGCGCCTATCTCGACGCTCGAGACGCTCACCTTCGGGGACTCATTGCCGAATCCGAAGCACGGCCCGAAGAAGCGGAGCAGGGTTTCCTTCGGAGTGTGGTCTTGAGCGCCGATTTCACCCCGGGATATGCCCAATTGATCACGCGAGCCTCGCTGCGTGCGCGATCCGATCCCGACGGGGCCCGCCGTCTGTTGGACCTCCTGATCCAGGCTCGACCCGAGCGCTCGGTCGCTCGCGATCTCAAAGTCCGTCTCGGCCTTTGATCGAGGCCCATCCGGGGGCCCATCCGTCGTCTTGTTTTGTTCCGTTCCGGATTGGGAAAAGGCATGGCAGTCGCCCCGATTCGACCTTACGTTTTTGCGAGTCCCCGAGCCGAGAACCCGATTTGACGATGACCGCGTATTCCAATCCTTTCCGGTCCGGCGCCTGTCTCCTTTTCCGATGGCTGGGCATGACCTCGGTGTGGCTGGCCATGGCAGCCAATCTGATTCGGCCGGTGCTGGGCGCCTCGGCTCCGCGCCTGGATTTCAACCGGGAGATCCGTCCGCTGTTGGTGGAGCATTGTTATCCGTGTCACGGACCCGATTTGGAAAAGCGCAAAGGCGGTCTCCGGTTGGATCGGCCGGAGGGAGCAACCTCGAAGCTGTCCTCCGGAGCGCGCGCAGTCGTGCCGGGAAACCCCTCCGAATCCCGATTGCTGCAGGTCATTTCGAGCACCGACCCGGATGAGCACATGCCGCCGGCGTCGACGGGCAAGCAGCTGTCTTCGTCCCAAATGGAATCGCTCCGTCGTTGGATCCAGGAAGGGGCCGAATGGAAAGGGCATTGGTCTCACCAAAGTCCCGAAAACCCGGCGCTGCCGGCGGTTCAAACCCAGGGCTGGGTGCGCAATGGCATCGACGCCTTCATCCTGGCCCGATTGGAGAAAGAAGGGCTGAAACCGTCGCCGGAGGCCGATCGCAGAACGCTCCTGCGCCGTGTCTCCCTCGACCTGACGGGTCTCCCGCCCACCGTGGACGAGGTGGACGCCTTTCTCGCCGACAACTCGGATGCCGCCTATGAGAAGTTGGTGGACCGCCTGCTGAGCAGTCAGGCCTACGGCGAGCGCATGGCCGTGCCGTGGCTCGACCTAGCCCGGTTCGCCGACAGCGATGGGTACCATGCCGATGCGCCCCGCTCCATGTGGCAATACCGCGACTGGGTGATTCAGGCATTCAATGCCAATCAGCCCTACGACCGCTTCATCGTCGATCAACTGGCGGGAGATCTTCTGCCCAATCCTACGCGGGATCAGCGCGTGGCCACCGCGTTCAACCGCAACGGCATGTCGAGCACCGAGGGAGGCGCCGACCCCGACGAATACCTCAACAAGTACGTCACCGATCGGGTGAACACCTTCGGGACCGTGTTCCTGGGTTCATCGATTCAGTGCGCGGAGTGCCACAACCACAAGTACGACCCCTTCACCCAGCGCGAGTACTACCAGCTCTACGACTTCTTCAACCGCATCCCCGAGAAGGGGCTCGACAGCGATCCGGCCCCGCCGTTCATCCAGGTGCCGACGGCCCGTCAGGAGGCGGACCTGAAGGCGCTCCAAGAATCCGTCCGGACGTTGGAAGCCAGCCACACCGAGCGATTGAACGAGAAGCGCTCCGACTGGGATTCGGCCCAGACCGCCTGGGAGAAGTCTTGGCTGGCCGGCACCGAATTGGCCGGAGTCCTTCAATTGGGGCCTTGGCGACGAGTGGGGCCCTTTGTGGAACCCGACGGCAAGGTGGCCTTCGAGCGGCAGTTCGGGCCGGAGAAGGGGTTCCAGGCCGAGGCCGTGTTCGGCAACGATCGGAAAGCCTGGGTCCTCGAACCGGGTTGGAAGGATGGCGTGGTCCAGGCCTTGTCCAACGACCTCGGAGCCACCTACTTGCATCGCACCCTGACCTCGAGCCAAGTGCGCACCCAGGCGCTCTTCCTGGGCAGTGACGATGGCATCCGCGTTTGGCTCAACGGACATGAGTTGCTGGCCAAGGACGTGAGTCGGGGAGCGGCGGCCAATCAGGAAGAGGTCCAGGCGGTGCTGAAGGCCGGGGAGAATCACCTTCTCCTGAAGATCGTGAACCGGGCCGGTGGCAGCGGTTTCTACTTCGCCACCGACCGCGAAGCCGGGGATCCCAAGATGGCCGCCTTGCGGGATCTCGCCCGACTGCCGATGGACCGGCGCACTCCGGCCCAGGCGTTGGAATTGCGGACGTATTACCGCACCACCCGCATTCCCGAGGTGAAGGAGTTGACGGCCCGCTTGGCGGCCGAGCAGAAGCGTCGCGACGACCTGAACCGGTCCATCCCCACGCTGCGCGTCATGGAAGACATGAAGGAAGGGCGGGCCAGTCACATCCGGGTCCGCGGCGATTATCGCTCCAAGGGGGAGCGGGTGACGGCGGATGTGCCGACGAGTTGCCTGCCGCCCGCTCGATACGTCTCGGGCACCAATCGGTTGGATCTGGCCCGATGGCTTGTGGATCCATCGCACCCGCTGACTTCCCGAGTCGCCGTGAACCGGTTCTGGGGCTTGTTCTTTCCCAACCCCATCGTGCGGACGGCCAATGAATTCGGGACCAACGGGCAACCGCCCACCCACCCGGAGTTGCTGGACTGGTTGGCGCGGCGCTTCATCGAAGACGGTTGGAATGTGAAGACGTTCTTGCGGCAGATCGTGCTCAGCGCCACGTACCGACAGTCGTCGCGGGTGTCGCCGGAACTGCTGGCCCGTGACCCGGAGAATCTGCTGTTGGCGCGCGGTCCCCGCTTCCGCCTGCCGGCCGAGATGCTCCGAGACAATGCGCTGGCCGTCAGTGGATTGCTCTCCAAGCGCATCGGCGGGGTCAGTGTGCGTCCGTACCAACCGCCGGGCTTGTGGGAGGAGAAGATGTTCGCCGGCAACAGTTATCAGGTGGGCCAAGGTGAAGACCTCTACCGGCGCAGCCTGTACACCTTGTGGAAGCGCACGGTGCCCAATCCCACGCTGCAGACGTTCGATGCCCCCGACCGGGCGCTGTGCACCGTGCAGCGGCCGTCCACCTGCACGCCGCTCCAAGCCTTCGTGACCATGAACGATGTGACCTATCTTGAGGCGGCCCGGTTCTTTGCGCAGCGGATCCTTCGCGAGTCACCAGGTCAGACCTCTTCCGAGCGCATCGATTTCGCCATGAAATCCCTGCTGGCGCGTCCGACCTCCGATCGGGAACGAGCGGCCTTGCAGCGCCTGTTCGAGGATCTTCTGGAGGCCTATGCCCGCGACATCCCGGCCGCCGAAGCCATCACGCGCGTGGGGCAGGGGCCCAAGATCGAGGGCTTTCCCACGGCCGATCTGGCCGCCTGGACCGGCGTGGCCAGCGCCCTTCTCAATCTCGACGAAGCCGTCACCCGCGAATGACCATGAAGCCTCAAGACTCCATCGCCCTGCATCTGACACGGCGCCATTTCTTTGCTCGCGGAGCCCGTGGGATCGGGGCTGCGGCCTTGGCCTCGCTGCTGGGTTCATCCAACACCGCGTCGGCCGAGGCTTCGGGGATGCCGGGCATTCCCAAAGACACCCGGGTGCTGCACCGGCCGCCGCGGGCCAAGCGGGTGATCTATCTGTTCCAATCGGGCGCGCCGTCGCACTTGGATCTCTTCGATCCCAAGCCCGAGTTGGTGAAGATGAACGGCAAGCCCATGCCCGAAAGCCTGACCCGCGGCCAACGCATCGCGCAGCTCATGGGTCAGCCGCTCAACTGCGTGGGCAGTCGCTTCCGCTTCGATCGGCATGGCCGGTCCGGCATGGAGATCTCCGAGTTGCTCCCGCACATCGGTTCCATCGCCGACGAGATCGCGTTGGTGCGTTCCATGCACACCGAGGCCATCAATCACGACCCGGGTGTCACCCTCATGCAAACCGGCCACCAGCAAGCGGGCCGTCCGGCCATGGGTTCCTGGATCTCCTACGGTCTGGGCAGTGAGAACGAGCAATTGCCTGCCTTCGTGGTGTTGGCGTCGGGGCAGGGTCAGGATCAACCGTTGCTCACCCGCTATTGGGGCAGTGGTTTCTTGCCCACCAACCATCAGGGCGTGGAGTTCCGCTCCGGGGCTGAACCCATTCTGTTTGTGAACAATCCGCAGGGCATCTCCCCGGAGATCCGGCGCCGGTTGATTGATGGCACCCGCGAGATCAATCGGGAGCATTTGCAATCGGTGGGAGATCCCGAGATCGCCACCCGCATCGCCTCGTTCGAGATGGCCTACCGCATGCAGACCAGCGTGCCGGAGCTCATGGACATCTCGAAGGAGAACCGGGCGACCCTGGAGATGTACGGCGCCGAGCCCGGAAAGTCGTCCTACGCGAACAACTGCCTGTTGGCCCGGCGATTGGCCGAGCGGGGGGTACGATTCATCCAGCTGTACCACCGGGGCTGGGACCATCACAACAACTTGCCGGCCGACATCGCCAAGACGGCCAAGGCGGTGGATCAGGCTTCCGCGGCCCTCATCCGCGATTTGCGACAGCGCGGCTTGTTGGAGGATACCCTCGTGGTCTGGGGCGGCGAATTCGGCCGCACCCCCATGAACCAGGGCGACAGCTCCAATGGCAACTACGGCCGCGACCACCACATGAAGGCCTTTTCGTTGTGGATGGCCGGTGGCGGCATCCGGGGAGGCACGACCTACGGGTCCACCGACGACTTCGGCTACAACACCGCCGAGAACCCCGTCCACGCCAACGATTTCCAAGCCACTGTGTTGCACCTGCTGGGCATCGAACACACCCGCTTCACCCACCGGTTCCAAGGTCGGGACTACCGCCTCACCGACATCGGTGGCGAAGTGGTCCGCGGCATCCTGGCCTGAGCAGGATTGAGTATCAGCAATGTCTTGGTTGGATCGAGGGACATGAAGAACCGGCGACACTTCCTCCAAAGCCTTGGCATGGCCTCGTTGGCTGCGACGTCTCTCGGGACCTTGCCCGGGTGCGTCACTGGCACAGTCGGCGGTTCGGCCTCGCTGTCGGAGTTGTCCGTGGCCGAGGTGCAGCGCCGCATGGCCGGGGGGGTGCTCACGGCGGAGCGTCTCACGGAGCACTTCCTGCGGCGGGTCCACCGGCTCGACCGCAGTGGCCCGCGCCTGAACTCGGTCATCGAGGTGAATCCCGACGCCGTCGCCATGGCGCGGGGGCTCGATGACGAGCGTCGTACGAAGGGCCCGCGGGGCCCGCTCCACGGCGTGCCGTTGCTCATCAAAGACAACATCGACACCGGTGACCGCATGCAGACCACGGCGGGTTCGCTGGCCTTGGCGGGCTCCATCGCGCCGCGCGACGCCTTCATCGTGGCCCGGCTCCGCGTGGCCGGTGCCGTGGTGCTGGGCAAGACCAACCTGAGCGAGTGGGCCAATTTCCGAGGACACCGTTCTATCTCCGGCTGGAGCGGGCGCGGCGGACTCACGCGCAACCCCCACATGCTCGACCGCAGCGCCTCGGGCTCCAGTTCGGGTTCGGGTGCGGCCGTGGCGGCCGACCTGTGCACCGTGGCCATCGGCACCGAGACCGATGGATCCATCGTCTCGCCCGCGTCGTCGTGCGGCATCGTTGGGCTCAAACCCACCGTCGGACTCCTCAGCCGCTCGGGCATCATCCCCATCTCGTCCACGCAGGACACCGCCGGCCCCATGGCTCGCAGCGTGGCCGATGCGGCGGCGTTGCTCAGCGCGATGACCGGCATCGATCCCACCGATGCCGCCTCGGCCCGATCGAACCCGACCCTGGCCAGTCAGGACTTCACCCGGTTTCTGGATCCGGGTGCCTTGAAGGGCGCGCGCATAGGCGTCGCCCGCAACCATTTCGGCTGGCACCCGCGCATCGACGCGGTGATGGCATCGGCGCTGAAGATCCTGCGCGAACAGGGAGCGGAGCTCATCGACATCACCGGCCTTCCCGGCCATTCGGCCTTGGGCGACGCCGAGTTTCAGGTGTTGCTCTACGAGTTCAAGGCGGGCCTGAACGCCTACTTCGCCACGCTCGGGGACGCGGCACCGGTGAAGTCGTTGGCGGAGGTGATCGCCTTCAATGAACGCAACGCGGACCGCGAACTGAAGTTCTTCGGGCAGGAGACCCTGATCGAAGCCCAGGCGAAGGGGCCGTTGACCGAGGCGCGGTACCTGGAGGCGCTGGCCCGATGCCGCAAGTGGTCTCGCCAGGACGGCATCGACGGCGTGATGGATCGTCACCGTCTGGATGCCTTGGTGGCCCCGACCACCGGTCCGGCCCATGCCATCGAATTGCTGGCCGGAGACGGCGGCCTGGGCGGCAGTTCCACCCTGGCGGCCGTCGCCGGTTACCCCTCGATCACCGTGCCCGCCGGCATGATCTTTGGATTGCCGATGGGCCTCTCGTTCTTCGGCCGTGCCTGGAGCGAAGGTCGGCTCATCGGCCTTGCCCACGCCTTCGAGCTCACCGCAGCCGCCAGACGCACCCCGCGCTTCGCCCCGTCCTTCGACGAGCGGATGGACGGGTGAGGCCCCAGGCGATGTCACGGGTGGGGCGATGACCTCGGCCTGCGCGCCATCCTGGGAGTGGCCACCCCCCGCCTGCATCGCCTGCGCGAACCGCCTCGGCTCGGCACGCTGAGCACCGCTCACGCCCACGCATCCACCCTCCAGTGCGGCAACCGGGTTGGCCGCGGCATCTCTTCCACCGGGCGTAGCGGTGGTCCTTGGGGCATCCCGGCAGGGTTGTTGAGTCCAAGACCTGTTTCAGAAATGAAACGGTAATGCGTAGAGCGTCTCGGTTCTGACACGTTACGGTTCATGCCCGCGGTGGACACGGACCCAGGTCGGTCCTGATACCGTTCGTGAGGTCGTCGCTGAAGTCCGCTTCCGCCAGAGATCCTGGTGGGTGAAGGAATTCCACTGGGGCCGTCGAAAATCGGAAATCGTTCCCTGACCCCGTGTACGCTTTTGCGCGCGATATGTGATCGTCGGGAACGCCCTCACCGTCCCACCCGGTCCGACAGGTCGGCCGGAAGATCGACAAACAGTTGGGGAAAATAGAACTCGAGGATTTTTTCGGGGAAACCGGGCTGCAGGGGGCCTTTTGGGCTGGGCGACTCGATGAGACCTTCCCGGAGCCCGAGCTTGATGATCTCGGCGGAGACCGTCGCTCCTTTGCCGGTGATTTCCTGCACACGGGCGCGCGGAATCTCGCCCTCGTCGATCAGGGTCCGCACCACGCGCATGAGTTCCTCGCGGTAGCGTGTCAGGTGGAGCGTTTCGAACTGGAAGTAGCGTTCCACCCGGGTCCGCAAGGCTGGCAGGCCGAGCAGGTCACTCATGAAGCGGATCTGATCGAGAATGGTTTCGAGGAAGAACCGACAAAAGGATGCCAGTCCGGCGTCTGAGAGGTTGCCTCGTCCATCCAGGTCGTTGCGTCGCCCGAGGTCTGCCGCTTGCAGTTCTTCGTAATACCGCTGCCGTTGCCGGGCCAGACCGCGGGAGAGGGTCCACAACCCGTTGCCATCCACACCATGGTGAATCATCAGGGCCTGGGAATGGAGACGGATGACCCGCCCGTTGCCGTCTCCGAACGGATGGATCCAAGCCAACCGGTGATGCGCCGCTGCGATGGCGGTGAGGCGATCGGTCTCGATGATTTCCTTGGAGGTGTAGAACTGATGGAAGCGACCGAGGAATCGAGGGAGCGCATCGAACTGTGGGGGCGTATGCCGGCCCACATCGACCATGAAGTGGCGCAGCCGTCCCGGTTCCACCCGATACGCCTTCCCGCTCGATGTCTTGGCCCAATGGAGCGGTTCGGGAAGCCGTTGGTAAAACTCTCGGTGCAGCCAGCAGAGAAACTCCGACCCGTACACATCCACCGTCTCCGCCGATAGCCGCTCCACCATCAGCTTCTCCACCGCGATGTGGGCGAGGCCCAGTTGCTGGTGGTTGCGCTGGGTTTCATCGGCCGAGAAGTCCTGCCTCAGCGCCCGTTCGATGTCCCGCGGTGTGGTTTTGTGTCCTTCAATCAGGTTCGAGTAGTAGCAGTTCATCTCCCGGACTAAACCGGCGACCCGACGAAGGACCTCGGGCGCATGAACCTGTCCGGTGAGGCGGCCGGATGCCGCGAGGATGTCGCAGGTGAGTCGGGCCAGCATCTCTCGCCCGGCCACCGGAAGGAGCGGCTCCATCGACGTCGGGGTTGAATACGCTGTGATCATGAAAAACCGAAAATCTTTTCGAGGATCAATAAAATTCAAAAAACGCATCAAATAAAGGCTGAAAACAAATCAGCAACGCCGTTTTCAGTGATTTTCCGAAGATATTTCTGAAGATCTTTTTGAAGATCACCGAAACGCGGAGGATGGGAGACTTCCAGTCGGGTTCAGAGTGGCGATTGGGCTCTTTGGGAGCGGGGGGTGGAAGAAGTCCGTTGAAACCCGCGGTATCGGTGCTCAACGCATCGAAGCAGCGTCATGGATTCCGAGCCCTTGGACCGACCCGTGGCACTGCATCCGCCCGGTGCACCTTCACTCAGGACTGTTCAGAAACCGTGCCTTGGATCAGAAAACAGACTGGCTTGCCCTGTGCCTACATTGTGGCCACATTCGCACCATGAGTAAAACCGCGACCATCCGCACCCGGATTGAGCCTGTCCTCAAGAGCGAGGTCGAAGCCATCTTGGCCCAATTGGGGCTGACGGCTTCAGAGGCGGTTCATCTTCTCTACCGACAAATCCAACTACAGCGAGGCTTGCCCTTCGAGGTGCGGTTGCCGAACAAGCTCACCACCACCGTCCTCAACGCCAGCAAAGCGGGCCGAAACGTGAAACGGTTTGGTACCAAGAAAGAACTCTATTCCGACTTGGGAATATAAGGGCCGATCTTCACCGGGTTGCTCGTGAGAACCTTCAGCTGTTGACTGGGTGCTCCAGCAAAGCGCAAGGGTCAAGCAACGTGGAGGCACGTGATTCTCACCGTCCGGAGGGGGCTTTTCCGAGACACTGCTGGTGAAGCGTCTCGCAGCCTTGCCGATTTCCGAGGGAAACCGCTCCACCATCGAGAGTTCATGCCTGACCTCGGTTTCGATTCCGTGGCCGATGGGGTGAACCATCGACGGGGATCTCGGCAGCAGATATTGGCCTAGTAATCGTACAGTCCCGGGTCCTTGGAATAGGCCCCGCCGCCTGCACTGCCGCCGCCGGGGCCGTCTTCGCCGCCCATGAGGTCGCCGAGCACGTCGCCCATGTCGGCTTCGATTTTTTCGGGGTCTTCGCCGGCTTCGAGGCGCTTCAGGGCCACTTCGAACTCCTTGGGCACCGATCCCGAGGGGAGGATGTCCTTCATCTTCCGCAACAGGTGGGCCATGTGCTTGGGGTTGTTTTCGTCGAGGTGGTCCATGTCGCGCTCCATCTCCGACATGACCCGGGCCACCCGGGGATCGTCGAGGTCGGGCATGCCGGCGGCCTCGGCATCGGGACCTCCGTCCAGGCCGGCTCCATCGTCGCCGGAGTCCGCGGGCGCTGTGGTCGGCTCCGGGGCTCCATGCAGGAAGGCGAAGCGGCTGATCTCCTTGCTCAACCGATCGCAGCCGCACTTGGGGCACACCGGGGTGTGCGCCGGCGCGATGCGCTTGCTGAGGAAGCTGTACACCTTGCGGCATCGGGGGCAGGCAAATTCGTAGATCGGCATGGCTTCAGAAACAGGTTCGACGGGCACCTCGGGTCCGTCGGCAGGAGCCCGGGTTAAAACCAACGCTCTCCAAGTTATGGGGCGGTCTGCGCCCCTTCAAGTTTGGCCCACCAATGATGGTAGAGCCGCTCCAGGGTCTCCTGCGGGTCTTCCACCATCAGGGCCTCGCGGATCTTCGTGGCGTACATGCCGAAGGCGAGGGGAGAGACCATCGGGACTTCACGTAGGCGGATGGGGCGCTGTTGATCGCGGAGGTCGCGCAAGAAGGCCTCGGCCCGCTCGCCGTCGAGGAAGGTGTGCAGGGCGTCGCGGCGCGCCTCGCGCAACAGCACGTGCTCGGGTTCGTGCTGCTCGAGCACGTTGAAGATCACCTCGGTGCTCCACTGGACTTTGCGCACGGATTTCTCGGTGCCGAAATAGTTGCGATAGACCATCAGCCCGGTCTGCGCGGCATTGCGGAAGTGGTACTTGAGCAAGTCCGACCGTTGCAGCGAGGCCTGGAGGTCCTGCTGGAATCCGTCGGGCGACAGGAGTTCCGGAAGCTCGTCGGCTCGGAGCGCCGAGTCGGGACCCACTGTCAGCACGAAGCCGTAGTCGTCGGCCGTCGCCACGGCATTGCCGCCGTGCCGTCGGGCCAACCGGATGCCGATCACCCGACCCAGGGCGTCGTTGGCCGCGCGCCCGATCAAGGCATGGAAGAAGCAATGCCGGCGGAGCGTGGGGGACTCGGTCGTGGCGCTTCGAACACTGGCGGGGGCAGGGGCCATCTTCGCCGCCGACGTGCCTTTTCGGGAGGCCTGTGAGCGAGCCTTCGGGTCGAGCCACACTCCGGCCATGGCCAGTTGACCGGGCTCGGTCGCGGGTGGCGGTGTCTCGCGCCGTTTGGGGGTCTGGGGTTTGGGTCGTGCGGGATCGTCGGGAGTGTTGGGATCGACGACTTCAAGAAAGCTCTCCACCAGCAGGAACTCCCCGGTGGGGATTTCGCTCATCCCGTGCTGCGCCGCATGCACCCGATGGATCACGGCCGCGTTGGTGGCCCCGCAGTCCAGACGCCGGGCGATCCAGTCCTGGATCGGGCCGGCCGCCTCGCCCGCCTCGAAGCGCTCCCGCAATTCGCCCCGGAAACTGCAGATCTCGCGGGCCACGCGGTTGGCCAGCGGGAACTTGTTGGCGCCCCAGCGCGGGACGGTCGGGGTGCAGCCATCGGCCCGGGCCACGAAGCACTCCATGGCCCCGGCCCGCTCCACCCGCAGGGCTCGGCCCGCCAGCGCGAACACGTCGCCGACCTTCAACCGCCGGAAAAACCCCTCCTCGATGGAACCGATCCGCGTATTGCGCAAGACGACCTGGACCACGCCCTCGCCGGAAATCGTTCCGATGTTCTGGAGGAAATCGCGGCGGACCGGGCCCGAGCGCACTTCGAAGGTGTCGGGCTCGAGGTGGATCTTGCCGAAGAGGTCGGTGTATTGCCGCCGCAGCGACTCGCCGCCGCCGGCCAGGAAGTCGAGCACGGCATCGAAGTCGGTGCGCGACAGGTTCCGGTACGGATGCGCTCGTCGGACCTGCTGATAGGCGTCGTCGCGAGACGGCATCCCCGTGCAGGCCAGGCTCATCAAGTGCTGGGCGAGCACGTCGAGCGGTGCTTCCGGGATGCGGATGCGGTCGAGGTGGCCGGCCCGGGCGAGCAGGGCGGTGGCGCAGCATTCGACGAGGTCGCCCACGTTGGTGGCCATGAGCAGTCCGCGGCTCACTTCACGGATGCTGTGGCCGGCGCGGCCCACGCGTTGCAGGGCGCGGGCCACCCCTTTAGGCGTGGCCAACAGCACCACCAGGTCGATGCTCCCGATGTCGATGCCCAGCTCGAGCGAGGTCGAGCAGACCACCGCCCGCAGTTCGCCGCGTTTGAGACGGTCTTCCACGTCGAGGCGCAGTTCGCGGTCGAGCGAGGCGTGGTGGCATTCGATGCGGTCGGCCAGCGCGGGCAGTTGCTCCTTGAGCCAGTAGGTGGCCGATTCGGCACCGCTGCGCGTGTTGGTGAACACGAGGGTGGTACGGTTCGACGACACCAACTTCGCCAGATCGCGGATCAGGCGTTGCCCGCTGAATCCGGCCTTGGGGTAGGGCTCCCGTTGGAGCGGGCAGTATACCCTCAGGTCCATCCGCTTGGCGGAGGGGGCTTCGATGACCGCGACCTCGCGGCCGACGCCTCCCAAGAAGGCGGCGGCTTCTTCGCGGGGATGCACCGTGGCGGAGAGCCCGATGCGCTGTAGCCGAGGCGCGGGGCGTTCCGGGCCTTCCGAGCGTTCTGGTGGGATCGGGGTTCCAGAGGTTCCCGGGGCCGCGGGCGGGGTCGGGAGCGGTGTTGGGCTCGATGTTGGACTCGCTGACCGACTCGGTGTCGAGGAAGAGGCGATGACCTCCTCCAACCGTTCCAATGTCAGCGTGAGATGGGTGCCTCGCTTGTTCTCGGCCAGCGCGTGCAGTTCATCGATGATCACCCAGCGCACCGTGGCCAGCCTCGGCAGCCATTTCTCCTGGCTGAGCATCAGGCAGAGGCTCTCGGGCGTGGTGAGCAGCAGGTGGGGCGGGTGGTCGAACTGGCGCTGGCGTTCGGTGGGCGGCGTGTCTCCGGAACGCAGGCCGATCCGGATCGGGCTGACGTCGCCATAGATTTCCTGCAACGGGGCCTGAAGGTTCTTGGCCAGGTCGTAGCCCAGTGCCCGGAGCGGCGAGAGGTAGAGGCACCGGAGTGATTCTCCCAGGCGACCCTCGGCGTGCTCTTGGGCCAACGCATCCAAGACCCCCAGGAAGGCGGCGAGGGTCTTGCCGGTGCCCGTGGGCGAGACGATGAGCACGTGCCGCCCGTCCGCGATCACGGGCCAAGCCGCCGCCTGAATCGGGGTGGGTTCCCCATGCCGGCGAGCGAACCAGTCATGGATCACCGAGGGCACGGGGCTTGCGAGGGCGGTGGTTGACTCAGAGGTATTTCTTGAGGATCGGCCCCAGGGCTTTGCGAGTCGCCGCCGGCCAGAGCGACTTCTCGGTCATGATGGCGTTGCGCAGCGCGTCGTGGCAGGGCCAGTTCGGTTCCTGGGGCAGGGTGGGGATGACTCGCGACAAGATGGCCTTGGCCTGACCGGCGTTGCGATGGAGGTTGGCGATCACCATCTCCACGGTCACGTGGGCCTCGTCGACCTTCCAGCAGTCGTAGTCGGTGACCATGGCCATCGTGGCGTAGGCGATCTCGGCCTCGCGGGCGCACTTGGCCTCGCCGAGGTTGGTCATGCCGATCACGTCGTATCCATCACGGTGATTGGCCAGCGATTCGGCGCGGGTGCTGAAGGCGGGGCCCTCCATGTTCACGTAGGTGCCGCCGTTGTGCACCCGGGCCTTCTCGGCCTTGGCGGCCTTGAGCAGCAGTTGGCGCAACTCGTCGCAAATGGGGTCGGCGAAGGCGATGTGGGCCACGATGCCCCGGCCGAAGAAGGAATGCTCCGTCGGGCGCTTGGTACGGTCGATGAACTGGTCCACCAGCACGATGTCGCAGGGCTTGAGCTTGGCCTGCAGCGAGCCGACGGCGCTGACGCTGATGATCCACTGCACGCCGAGCTTCTTCATGGCCCACAGGTTGGCCCGATGGTTGAGCTCGCCCGGCAGGATCCGATGGCCGCGCCCGTGACGGGGCAGGAAGACCACCTCGCGACCGGCCAGTTCGCCCGTGAGGAAGGCGTCGGACGGATCGCCGAAGGGCGTCTTCACCTTCACCCACTTCTGACGGGTGAAGCCTTCGATGGAATAGAGACCGCTGCCGCCGATGATGCCGATGCGATGGGGAGTCATTGGAAAGGAGATGCTGTGCGTGAACAGGGGATCGGGAGTGGGTTTCGGATCAGGGCGCCTTCGGTGCCGGAACATCGAATTGGCGGGCCAGGAAGGCCAGTTGATCGGCGCGCTCTTCGATTTGCTTGGAGACGGGTTTGCCCGCGCCATGGCCCGCCTTCACGTCGATGCGGATGAGCACCGGATTCGGTCCGGTGTGGACCTCCTGCAGGCGCGCCGCAAACTTGAAGCTGTGGGCCGGCACGACGCGGTCGTCATGGTCGCCGGTGGTGACCATCGTGGGCGGGTAGGCGGTCTTCGGCTTGAGGTTGTGGTACGGCGAATAGGCGTAGAGCGCCTTGAAGTCGCTCTCGTTCTCGCTGGAGCCGTAGTCGCTGGTCCAAGCCCAGCCGATGGTGAACTTGTGGAAGCGGAGCATGTCCATGACTCCGACCGCCGGCAGGCAAGCGCCATACAGGTCCGGACGTTGGGTCATGCAGGCCCCGACGAGCAGGCCGCCGTTGGAGCCGCCCTGGATGGCGAGCTTCTTGGGCGAGGTCCAGCCCTGTTGCACCAGCCATTCGGCCGAGGCGATGAAGTCGTTGAAGACGTTCTGCTTGCGCAGCTTGGTGCCGGCCTGATGCCACTCCTCACCGTATTCGCCGCCGCCGCGCAGATTGGGCACCGCATACACGCCGCCCATCTCGAGCCACACCAGGTTGCCCACGCTGAAGGTGGGTGTGAGTGAGATGTTGAACCCGCCGTACCCGTACAAGAGCGTGGGCGTATGGCCGTTGGGCTTGAGGCCCTTTTTGTGGGTGATGAACATGGGCAGCTTCACGCCGTCCTTGCTGGTCACCCACACCTGGCGCGTCTCGTAGTCGTCGGGTTCGAAGGCCACCTTGGGCTGCTTCCACAGGGTGCTTTGGCCGGTCTTGAAATCGTAGCGGTAGATGCGTCCCGGCACGGTGAAGCTGGTGAAGCCGAAGAATGTCTCGGTCTCCTCGCGCTTGCCGCCGAAGCCCGAGGCGCTGCCGATCCCGGGCAGGTCGAGCTGCTTCTCGAACGTGCCGTTGAGGCGGTGGATACGCACCTCGGACCGCGCGTCGCGCAACTTGTCGCAGACGAACCGGTCGCCCACCACGCTCACCTGGGTCAGCGTGGCTTCGGATTGCGGGATGAGTTCCTTCCAGGCCGTGCGTTCAGGCGTGCGGGTGTCGATGGCGATGAGCCGACCGCGCGGGGCCTTGAGGTCGGTGAGGAACCAGAACACCGGCCCGTCATTGCCCACGAAGTTGTAGCTGGCGTCGAAGTCGTTGAGCAGTTCGACCACCGGGGAGCCGGGCTTCTGAAGGTCCTGATAGAAGAACCGGTTCCGCGTATCGGTGCCCTGGCTGACCGAGAACAGCAGGTAGTGGCCATCATCGGACACGCTCGCGCCGAGGCCCCACTTGGGTTGGTCCTTGCGCTCGTACACCAACCGGTCGGCCGATTGCGCCGTGCCCACGGTGTGGAAGTAGACCTTCTGGAACTCGTTCACCGCTGTCAGCGCGGCACCGGGTTTCGGGGCGTCATAGCGGGAGTAGTAGAAGCCCGAGCCATCCTTGGCCCAGGAAATGCCCGAGAACTTCACCCACTCGATGCGGTCGTCCAATTCCTGGCCCGTGGCGACATCGCGGATGCGGATCTCCTGCCAGTCGCTGCCACTCTTCGAGAACTGATAGGCGACCTTGCTGCCGTCTTCCGACGGTTCCAGACGACCGATGGCGACGGTGCCGTTGGCGCTGAGTTTGTTGGGGTCGAGCAGGAGGGTCGGCTCGGCGTCGAGTCGGGTGGCGGTGTACCAGACGCTCTGGTTCTGCAGGCCGTCGTTGCGGCTGAAGAAATACCGATTGCCCTGTTTGGAGGGCACCCCGAAGCGCTCGAAGTTGAAGAGTTGGGCCATCCGTTTGCGGATGCCCTCGCGCTGCGGGATCTGATTCAGGTATCCGAAGGTGACCTCGTTCTGCCGCTTCACCCAATCCTGGGTCGCCGGGGCGTTGTCATCCTCGAGCCACCGATAGGGATCCTCGACACGGACGCCATGGTAGGTGTCCACGACGTTGGTCTTGGCGGTGGCGGGATACTGGAGGGGAGCACTCATCAGGTTGAGGGTGGCGGCGAGGGCGGTGGAACCCAGGGCCATGGCGCGCAACGACATGCGCACTTCATGGTGCCAAATGCCTGCGACTGCAACTCCGCGATCACCCTCCAAAGGCCCCCTGGGTTGGGTCCGGGTGACGGGAGCGGTCTTTGAACTGCTGTTGGCCGCAAACCGGGCCAGGATATTCAGGCGGCCGGGTAGATTTGCAGGCCGACGCGTTGGATGTGTTCCAACAAGGGCTTGAAGCGAATCTGATCGAGGGCTTGGACATCGAATCGGTAAGGCAGGGGAAGTTCCTCGAGTTCCGAAGCGATGGTTTCGGCGCGGAGTGCGCTGACCGAGCCGGTGATGGCCAAGTCCACATCGGAACGCGGGCTGTGAGTTCCCTTGGCTCGCGACCCGAAAAGGGTCGCGGTCTGAACTTCCGGGTGGAGTCGGAAGACCGATCTCACCAGTTCCAATTCGGAGGGTGTCAGTGGCGGAGTCTTCACCGCAGGGTCTCCGCTTGCAGGAATCCGTGAAGTGCCGACAACGCCGGCAGGTACCGGCGGTGGATGGCATCCACGGCCATGTTGAAGTGGGTCGAATCGTAGGTGTGAGACAGCAGATTCCGATGATCGAGCATGTCCATCCAAACCGCTCCCTCCGTGAGGATCTTGGCAGCGAATGCGTCTTTCAGCACCTGGCGCGGGGTGACGGTGGCGAAGACAAATCCACTGGCTTCCAGGTAGTCTTTGACCGTCTTCCAAGCGAGTTCGAAACAGTACTCGAAGCGTTGAATGACCCCTTCTTTTTCCAATGCGTTCAAGACCTCGGGTCCGTTCTCCAAAGCCGATCTCAGCAGAACGAGGGATCGATCGAAATTCTGGAAACGCTGTTTCCATCGAATGTCCAGATTCTCGCTCATTGAGTGGTCAAGTTAATCCCGTGCCGCGGGCGCGTACAGTGGCTTTGGTATGTCTCCGGTGCGGGCCGCATGACTTGGGTGGAATGGCTGCTCGCGGCTTGCACCCGGGCCGGTCTGGGCCAAGGGTGGTTCCATGATGCGCCGTTCCACTCCGCGAGTGAATCCGCGTTGGCGATCGCTGCGCGCCGGCCCCGTCGGACTTGTTCCGGTGCTCCGAGCCGCCTGGTTGAGCGCATCCCTCGTTGCCATGGCTGATACTTCCCCTGTTCCGCATCCGAAACCGCCCGTCGCCAAGACTCGGGAACACCGTTCGATCTGGCATGGGGAATCGGTCAACGATCCCTGGTTCTGGCTCCGCGAGAAAACCAATCCGGAGGTGATCGGTTATTTGGAAGCGGAGAATGCCTACATGGAAGCCAGCACCGTCGAGGCCAAGGCCTTCGGTGAGACGCTTTACAAAGAAATGCTGGGGCGCATCCAGCAAACCGACCTCACCGTCCCGGTCCGGCGTGGGGCTTATGAGTACTACTCTCGCACCGAAGAGGGGCGGCAGTATGCCCTTCATTGCCGGCGCAAGGTGTCGCCGGATGGGGTATCGGATCCCAAGGCCGCCGAGGAGCTTCTCCTCGATTTGAACCTCTTGGCTCAGGGCCATTCGTTTTTGGGGCTCGGTGGCTTTGAGATCAGCGATGCTGGCACCGCGCTGCTGTACAGCACCGATGTCACCGGCTTCCGCCAGTACACCCTGTACCGCAAAGACCTCGTCACCGGGAAGACGTCCGGCCCGCTGGCCGAGCGGGTCACCAGTTTCGAATGGTCGGCCGACGGTGCATGGGTGCTCTACACCACCGAGGATCCGGTGACCAAACGGAGCAACCAACTGTGGCGCCTGGCCCTGGAGGGCGGTCGGCCGGAACTGGTCCTGGAGGAGAAAGACGAATTGTTCGGGCTTGGGCTGGGGCGCACCAAGGATCATCGGTGGTTCGTTTGCTCCTCGCACAGCACCGACACTTGGGATCAGCGGATCCTGGCGACCTCCGAGCCGAAGGGTTCCTTCCGTCAGGTCTTGCCACGCGAGAAGGGGCACAAGTACGACGTCGAACATCGCGATGGCGTGCTCTTTCTGCGGACCAACAAGGATGCCAAGAATTTCCGGTTGGTGAGCGCCCCGTTCGCTGAACCCGGTCGGTGGACCGAGGTGATTCCCCATCGCGCCGACGTGCTGCTCAAGAGCCTTGAGGTGTTCCGCGATCACCTGGTGGTAGAGGAACAGAAGGAGGCCCTGACCCGCCTGCGAATCCGGAACAGGAACTCACCCGATTGGCTGGAGGTCGCCTTTCCGGAACCGGTGTATTCAGCCCACGCGACCGGCACCCCGGAGCTGGGAGCCACGGCGTTTCGACTCGTCTACCAATCGATGGCCACGCCTCAGGGGGTGTACGACTGCGATCTGGCCACCGGTCGTCTGACGTTGCTCAAACGCACCCCGGTTCTCGGGGGCTATGATCCGTCGGGCTATGTCACCGAGCGGCGCTGGGTCACGGCGCGTGACAACACCCGCGTGCCCTTGTCGATCGTCTACAAGAAGGGCGTGAAGCTCGATGGCTCGGCGCCGTGTTTCCTGTATGGCTACGGCTCCTATGGCATCGGCATGGAAGCCAGCTTCTCCATCGCGCGGTTGTCGCTGCTGGAACGGGGCATGGTGTTCGTCATCGCCCACATCCGCGGTGGCGATGAACTCGGCGAGGCGTGGCACGACGACGGCATGTTGATGCGCAAGAAGAACACCTTCACCGACTTCGTGGACTGCGGCGAATGGTTGGTGAAGAACCGCATTTCGGCCCCGGATCGTCTGGTGATCGAGGGCGGCAGTGCCGGGGGATTGCTCATGGGCGCCGTGGTCAATTTGCGACCCGACCTGTTCCGGGCGGTCCATTCGGCGGTGCCGTTCGTGGACGTGCTGAACACCATGATGGACGCGAGTTTGCCTCTGACCGTGGGGGAGTACTTGGAATGGGGAAATCCCAACGAGAAGCCCGCCTTCGACTACATGCGTTCGTACAGTCCGTATGACAACCTGAAGTCCGGAGCGTATCCGGCGATGTTGGTGACCACCGGCCTCAACGACAGTCAGGTGATGTACTGGGAGCCTGCGAAGTACGTGGCCAAACTCCGCACCCTCAAGACGGATTCCCGGCCGCTGCTGTTGAAGTGCAACATGGGCGCCGGACACGGCGGAGCCAGCGGACGCTATGACCGGCTGAAGGAAGTCTCCTTCGAGTACGCGTGGCTGATGACCCAAGTCGGCATCACCCGGTAGGGGCAAGGCGTAATGGGGCGCTCGTTTCGACTGCGACCGATGGGATATTGGTCGAGGAGGCGAGCTCTCCCGCGTAGGAGCATCGTCACGCCAGCACGGCCTGAATCACGCGGCCGTGGACATCGGTGAGGCGGTAGTCGCGGCCGCCGAAGCGGTAGGTCAACCGCTCATGGTCCAGGCCCAGGAGGTGCAGCAGGGTGGCGTGGAGGTCGTGCAGTTCGACGGGGTTCTCGGCGGCCTTGTAGCCGTATTCGTCGGTCGACCCGTAGGCCATGCCCCCGCGAACGCCACCACCGGCCATCCAGAGGCTGAATCCGTGGGGATTGTGGTCGCGGCCATCCCGGCCCTGGGCGAACGGGGTTCGTCCGAATTCGCCGGACCAGAGCACCACGGTCTCGTCGAGCAGGCCGCGCGCCTTGAGGTCGGTCAGCAGTCCGGCAATCGGTTGGTCGATGGCCCGGGCGTTGACCGAGTGGTTGTTGCGCAGGTCTCCGTGGGCATCCCAACGGGCGTTGCCATGGGCCCGGGTGCACGTGAGTTCGACGAATCGGACGCCGCGCTCAATGAGTCGCCGGGCCACCAGGCATTGCCGGCCATAAGAGCGGGTGTGTTCGGAGGTGGCGTCCAAGCCATAGAGGCGTCGGGTGGCCTCCGATTCGCCCGCGATCGACGTCGCCTCGGGCACCGACATCTGCATCCGATAGGCCAGTTCGGCATTGGCGATGGCCGCCTCGAGGGCGTCATGGGAGCCCAGTCGCGTGAGCGCGGCGGCGTCGAGCGCGCGCACCGAATCCAGTTTGCCGCGTTGGAGGCCCGGTGACGTCTCGAGCGGTTGGATGTTGGCCAGCGCGGGCAGATCGTTGCGCAGGAGCGACGCCTGATGGTCGGCCGGCAGGAACCCGGGTCCGAAGCAGTCGACGCCCCCGGAGGGAATCAGTCCCCCATCGAGCACCACGTAACCGGGGAGATCCCTGTTCTCCGATCCGAGGCCGTAGGTGGTCCAGGCCCCCATGCTCGGCCGGCCGGCCATCCCGCTGCCGGAATGCAGGAAGTAGTTGGCGGCATTGTGCTCTGAGAACCGCGACACCATGGAGCGGATCACGCACAAGTCGTCGGCGCAGGATCCCACCTGCGGGAACAGATCGCTGATCGGCAGCCCGCTCTGACCGCGGGGTCGGAAGGCCCAGGGACTGCCCAGTGTGGCTCCGGTGCGGGAGCGCTTCACGAACAACTCTTCGGCCAATGCGTTGCTGAAGCCCGCCTACCGCAAAGGCTATCGGATCCCCGAATCGGTTTAGGCAACTCGTGGGGCGGCCTTTCAGGGCTGGTCCTCGGCTCCAGGTCCGCGGCGGCCCGAGTGAGCTATTGCTATTCGGGTGACTGTTCGCCGGGTCACCGGATCCAAAGCACCCGGTAGAAGCGCGCCGGGTCGGCCAATGGGTCGGCTCCGGCGGGCGATCCGGGTGATGGGGCCGGCAGCAAGGGGCGACGACGGATCTCGTCGCGGGGTGCCGGTCCCTGTTCGACAACCCGCCAGAGAGGGTCGGCCAGGCGCTCGGTGGACTCGACGCGGTAGCTCTCGCCGGAGACGGCGGGCCACTGGAGCTCGGGTCCGTCCGGGGTCACCGTCACCGAGGCCCGGAACGGGTCCGTCCACCCTGGAGTGCCGTGGTCGGCGAGGCTCGGGAACCATCTTCGACCATCGGCCAGGTAGGCATTGATGGCATCCCGCGTGGTGGGTGGGGTGGAGGGCTCGGCCAGTACCAGCGAGCGACCGTCCCCATCGGCGCGTACCGGCCAGGGGGCCTGGGTGCCGTAGGTCACCGACCAGAGTTCCACGCCATCGGCTCCGAGCAGGGCGATGCGCTCGCCGGAGTTGTTCAATGCCCCGACCCACGGTCCCACCGTGCGGATGACTGCCCGGGCGCCGGCCGAGCCGGGTGCCAGGTAGCGGGCGGCGAAGGCGATCGGGTCGCGCACCGCGACCAGGGATTCACCGGGGGCCACCACGGTCGCGTTCGGGAACACCAGGCTGACGCCGCCGGACAAGGTGCAGCGTGAGAGGTTGAGCGGGTCGGCGGTCGTGTTGCGCAACTCGATGAACTCGGACTCGCCGCCGGTCGAGGGGTTGTAGTGGATCTCGACGGGCAATAGGTCGCCGGGTCCTGGTGGGCGCGGCGCGCGCATTCGGAACGTCGCGGCGTCCACGGCGGACCAAGCGCCGGACGAAGAACGGACGCGGGTGGTGACGGTCAGGTCCGACTCCACCGTCAGCGCGTCGGCGGCCCAGAGTTTCGCGGTCGGTGAGACGGCCCCGCCGGGCAGCCGCGGATCGCTGCCGTCGAGCGTGTAGAAAATGGTGCCCGAGGGTGCGCTGAGCTGCGGGCGGAACCCCGACGCGACGGTGCCTCCTCGTACATCGAATTTCGGCGGGTCGAAGTTGGGGTACAGGCCCCGGGCGCGCAGTTGGCCCAGCAGGGTGGCCGTGCGCCGTGGGAACAACTGCGTGCGAATCGTGGCGGCCGCTCCTTCCCAGGAGGCCGGTGTGCGCTGGTTCCACCGGGCCGACTCGGCCACAAGGCTGTCGGCAATCTCGCGCATGCGAAGATTGAGACGGTTTTCCAAGGCCGCCGGGGTCATCGCGCCGTCGTTGAAGAAGTGGCGATGGATTCGATCGGCCAAGAGGGTGCGGAAATCTGGATTCCCCTCGCGGATCAGCGATCCGAAGAACCCTCCGGGGCCCTCGCGGTCGGTGCGGTTGAGGTTGAGCGCGCTGGTGCGCAAGAAGCCGTCGGCGTCGGCGATCCAGAACTTGAACCCGGTGCCGGGTTCGAGCGGGCCGCAGCTCCGGAACTCCGACTCGCAGTCGCCGTAGGTCCACAGCAGCATGAAGTCGATGAGGTGGGCCACGTCGAGCCGGGTGCGGACCTGCTCGTAGCGGTTCCGGTCGGCGCGGGCGCGCTCCCAGGGGTCGAGGTTGGGCGGCTCCGGGGCGCCGATGACAAAGTCGTCGGTGACGTTGTCGTTGCCCATGACCGCGCCGTAGTCGTCGCGCGATCCACCCAGGTAGTCGGCAAGGAAGCGCTCCGAGAGCAACTCCCGGCAATCGTACTGCCCCCAGTAGGCCCCGTTGACGTACACGTGCACGAAGCGGCCATGGGGATTGAGGCTGCCCATGTCGAGCATGCTGTCCTCGACGAAGCGGCCCGCCATGTAGAAGCCGCGCTCGGACATGTCGTGGGAACCGGATCGCAGGTCGAGCTCGTCGAAGGACCGGACCGGAGTCCTTCCGTGGTCGAAACCGTCGAACAGGGGCGCCCGGATGGCGTCGTCGCCGTATCGGTTGCGGCACTTGATCCGGAAGCTGCGCTTGTCGAACGAGGTCCAGGCGTTGCCGAAGCGCGAGAGACCGCAATTGACGTGCACCGACTGCCGACCGTCGGGCCAGAGGATCTCGAAGGACCCGGGCTTCTCCTGGTACTCGGGCTGCCCGGGCAGCGACAGCGCGATGGTGGGGATCGCTCGCAGGCCGGTTCGGAGTCGTGCGGCCAGGGCGGCATTCTGGGTGATCGTGCGGTTCATCGACGGCGCGGCGACCACACTCTCGATGAACACGAAGGTGCGCGTCTGCATCGGGGAGGGGCGGGCGCCGGGGCGGACCGCACGGGCGCGGACGGACATCGTCCGCGCCACATCGAGGCCGTTGGAATAGACGAGGCTCGGCTCGGTCCCGTTGGTCGAATAAAGGATGGTCGCATCGGGGTCGGGGGCGGTGAGCACCAAGCGGAAGGGACTCTCGTGGAATCCCCGGTCGTGGCTCCATTCGGGCTGGCGGACCCAGCCCTGGTGGGCTGCAGCCACGTTCGGGCGGCCCGGCGTCGGGTCGAGCATCCGCCATTGGCCGGCCAGATCACGGCCGTAGGCGAGGTCATCGCCAAGGGCGGGGTAGTCGACCCGCTGCAGCGGCTCACCCGAGGCGGCGGGCGGGACGAGCAACAAGGTGCCGCCGGCCCGGGACAGCCTGAAGCCCACGTGCAGGTCGCCCGACGCGTCGAGGCCCCGGTCGCTGCCCGAGGCGAAGACGACCCGAGACTGGTGCGGTTCGAGCACCCAACGGGGGAAGGTCCACTTGCGCGGTTTGGTCGGATCGTCGCTCAGGCTCCACCCTGCGAGGTCCACGGGCTGGTTGCCCGGGTTGCGGAGCTCGATCCAATCGGTGGCGTCGCCCGAGGCGGTGGCCAACGAAAAGCGGTTGGCCGCGACCAACTCGTCGAGGCGCACCGGCAGAGACGAACCCGGGACCTCCACCGAGGCGGCGCGCACAAAGATTCCGGCGGTGTTGGAGGCCACGAGCAGGTACTCGGTGGAACGCGCGGGCGTCAACCGGACCAGACCCTTTCCATCGGCCGCAGTGAGTGAACCCACCGAGCCCACGCTGGGATGCAGCTCCAACCGGAGCACATCCTCGACCTGCCACGACAGGGTTCGTTCGGTCGATCCGGTCGGTTTGGCATCGGCCTCGAAGCTCAGGATGCCGACCTCGTTGGTGGGTCGACCGAACACAGCCACCTCGCGGAATCCGATGTACCACTCGATGCCGCCGCCCGGGTCCGTCCGCCGCTTGTCCTCGAGCCCGACCCGGACATATCTCGCGAAGACCGGCCCGCCGAAGTCGGTGTCGAAGGTGTCGGGGCGGCCGGAGATCCTCCGGGAAAAGACCGAGTCATGCTGTTCGTCGAAGAGCCGGACCGTGGCGTTGGTCAGACGTCCGCCGATGCCGGAAGCGGCGATGGTACGGATGCCATGAAGGGCGAAGGTGCCTCCAAGATCGACCTCCCAGTAGCCGTCGACCGTCCGTTCCGTGGTTTTGGTCTCGGTGGAGGCTTTGTCGTCGTTGGCCCGGGCGGCCGGGGCGAGTCCATCGGTGAGTCGCAGCATCGTGCTGCGTTTGAAGGACGCCAGGTTGTTCGAGACCACCAACCGGTCGAGCGGCGTCCCCGTCACCGGGGGCGGCGGTCCGAACGGGATATCCGGCACCCCGGATACGCGGATCTCGGCCACGGCGACCTGACGTGTGCCGCGTCCGTTGGTTCGCTCGCCGGGGAGTCCGATCCAGACGGTACGGGCCATGACCCCGGCCGGCAGGTCGATGGTCCAAGTGCCGCCCGGTCCGACGTCGGGCAGGTCTTGTTCGAACACCACCTGGTCGTCCATGCGCAGGAGGCGCAGCACGCAGCCCCGGGCGAGGGCGTCGTCGGGTGCGGCCGGTTGGACGCCCTCGACGCGCTGCAAGCGGTGGATGCGCGACAGGTGTCCCCACCAGTGGCTGCCAGGCAGGTCGGCAGTCCGGCTGCTGGTGGTCTCCCGATTGTCGATGGCCAACGCCGCGGCGGTGTCGGCGGAGGCGTCGCTGGACTGGCCTACCGAGGCGAAGGCCAGTCGGGTGGCTGCGATCGCCGGTTCGACCGGGTTCGAGAAGCTTCGAGTATCGAGGCGGTTCGCACCGGCCGAACGGTCGGTGATTCCGGGTTCTGTCGACCAAGCCAGCGCAACGGTGCCTGCCGGAGCAGAGGCGAAGTCGAAGGCGTAGCGGTTGGCGCTCAATTCAGTCACGACCGTGGCCGGTACTCCGTTGAGTCGGAGGGCGGAGGCCGTGACGCCTTGGACCGGTTCGGTGAACAGGACCTCGAGTCGAGGCGCCGCCCCGACGGTGGACCCGAGCGGCGGTGTGACGGAGACCACCTTCGGGGCCAGCGTATCGCGCACCCGCTCCTGCCAGACTGCATCGAGGACGAGTCCCCACACCAGGTCGGAACTGGCGGTGCCCGACTGGTGTACCTCGACGGACAGCGCGTTGGTCCCCGGCTTCAGGCCGGTGGCCGCCCAGGGGAACGTGCCCTCCCAGGCGGCATTTCCGACACTCCGGCTGGCCTGGGTGGTCGGCAGCACCGTGCCTTCGCCCAAGCCGAGGCGCTGGACCTCGGAGCCGTTGAGGAAGACCAGCGCCCCGTCGTCGACCAGCAGGCTCGCGACCAGTTCGATGGAGTGGGCGTTGGTGATCGGGTTGACAAAGGTGGTCCGGAAGAAGGCCGTCGTGGGCAGTTTCCCGGCGGTCGCCGGCAGCGGGGTCGTCTTGGGGCCGGGAAGTTCCGAATCCTCGACGTAGAGCACGCCGCCGCCGGTGATCCATCCGGTGCTGGTATCGCTCCATTCCGGCCACTGCGGGTGGGGCAGCACGCCATCCACCCGGTATTGCCACGGGTGGACGACCTCGACCAGGCGATTGGTCCGATAGGCACCCGGAAGCCCAGGATCGATGGTCAACCGGGCGGCTGGGCTTGTGAGTCGGAGGGTGCTGTCGATGACCTCGACGGTGATCGTCGCCTCGTGATCCGCGGCTGAAGTGACGAAGGTCCAATCGGGGCCGGACACCCCGTCCATCGGTTTGCCGTTGCGCAGCCAGCGGTATTGGAGGGGCGTTGCGCCCCGGGCTTCGACACGGAAGCTCACCGGGTCGCCCAGGAAGATCGTCTGGGAGGCGGGCGGGCGGACGATCTCCAGGGCGATTGAGCGGCTGGCGAGACCGAAGCCGACGATGAGGGCGACCCCGATACGCAAGAGACGGATCAGTCGGCCTGGGGCGAGGTTTGTTCGGTCCATGGAATTGGGAAGCGACGGAAGGATTTCCAGAAGCTCGTTGCCTCGGATGGCTGATCAACAAAAAACTGAAGCAGATCGCCAATCGCTTTCCACCTGGGCAATCACGCCGTTGATCACGCTGCCCGCCACGCCCGTGAGGCGGAGGCTGGGGCCCGGAGCGAGGTGGCGATGGGCTGGGTCCTTCTCGCGACCTTCCGGCGTCGGTGTCGAGGCCTGTCGGAAGGTTGCACTCCCGACGTTTCCAATCGTTGCCAGAGGCTCGGATTGGTAGGTTCAATGACAGTCCCAAGGATGACCACACGCGGCTCGGTCAGGTCCCAGTTTGCCGGATATTACTGATTCAACTCACATCCAAACCCATACCATGTATCGAATCCTCGGCAGCGACGGAAAAGAGTACGGCCCGGTGTCCTCCGAACAATTGGGGCAATGGATCCGTGAGAAACGCGTCGACGGGGACACCCGGGTGCAGGGAGACGACGGCCAGTGGCGCCCCTTCCGCGAAGTGCCCGAATTGGTGGCGTTGCTGCAACCGCCGGTCGTGGTCCCGCCGTTGATCCCTGCATCGGGCGAGTCGCGATCCGTTCCTTCCGATTTCGACGGGGACTACGACTTGGATATCGTCGCTTGCCTGACGACGGCTTGGAGGCTGTTCCAACAGCAGTTCTCCACGCTCTTCGGGCCGACGATGATGTACGTGCTCATCAGCTTGAGTCTGACGTTTTTGGGAGCCCTCCCTTACATCGGTATCCTGTTCAGCCTTTGCAGCATGGTCATTGGTGGACCGCTGATGGCAGGCCTCTATGTCGTTTATCTGAGGGTGATTCGTGGAGAGACGCCTCCTTTGGGATCCCTGTTCGATGGGTTCCGGAAGATGTTTGGCCATTTGTTCCTGGGACAATGGGTGGCGTCCATTTTGGTCTTTGTGCCACTGTTGGCGGGAATCCTCGTCCTGTTCTTCAGTGTGGGTCTGACCGCCATCATGGGATTGGCGAAGGGTTCGGCCAGTTGGCCAGGTTTTGCGGTGTTGGCACCGGGGCTGGGACTGTTCCTGCTTGGGTTGCCGGTGACCGTTTTCCTCACGGTCAATTGGATGTTCTCGTTGCCAATGATCCTCGATCAACGCTTGGACTTCTGGACGGCCATGAAGCGGAGTGGGCGGCAGGTGAGACGCCACTGGTGGTCGTGCCTGGCTCTGTCGGTGGTGACGTCGATTTTGAACTTCGCCGGTACGTTGTGTTGTCTGGTGGGGTTGGTCGTGACGATCCCCATCTCGATGCTGGTGTTGATGTGCGCCTATGAGACGGTGATCCATGGCCGAAAAGCCGAGTAATCGATCGATGGGTTGGATGGCCCTGGCGCTCAACCTGGGGGCCACCCCCGGGTTGGGATCGTACTTGGCCGGTCGTCGCGTGGTGGGTGTCTTGCAGATGGCGATGGCGGTCTCGGGATTCGTCGCGCTCATGGCTTGGTTCTGGGATTTGGCGCGGTTGGCCTGGGACGCCGTGCAGACCGGTGATTCGATCACCTGGCCGACCTCCCGCGGCTGGCTCTCGGGTGGCGTCTTGTTCCTCGGCGCCTGGCTGTGGTCCCTGGCGACTTCCCTGCAGATCCTGCGGGACATCCGCAAGGCCACTCCTCCGTTGCTGCGCGATCCTTCGGCCTCACGGGATCCAGGGGCCAATCGGGATTGACCGAAGCCCCGGGCTCGGCTTGCCGGGGCGCCCGATTGCAGGTTGCATCATGTGCATGTCCCCGCATGTCCTGAAAGGCGCCCTCCGGTTGGGTTTCGTCATCGTGATCGGCCTGGCTCTGATGCCCCGGGTCGGTGCCGTCCCCATCCGCTGGAGCCTCCAGACCCGCGACCCGCAGTCGGGGGAGGTCCGGGTGACCCACGAGGTGGTCGATTCGTCGCGCATCGGCGTGGTGGCGGTGGACATCTGGAACTACCACTGGTGCAAGACGGCCACCATGCGGGTCGATGCGTTCGTGCCGCGGATCAACAAGGCCCTGGCGGCGGCTCGCGACCTGGGCATGCCGGTCTTCCTGTGTCCGAGCGATGTCGTGGACAATTACGTCGGATATCCCCAGCGGGAGCGGGTGTTCAACCTGCCCAAGGTGACGGTGCCGGTCGCCGTGAACGTCAGCTGTCCACCCGTGCCCGATGCCGGGGGCTGCGCCTGCGGTGCCGAACGTTGCGGCGGCAACTACGGTTGGGACGGCATGCACCCGGATCTGGTGATCGGCCCGGACGATTGGATGCCCGACACGCAGGCCGAGGTGTACGCCCTCTGCCAGAAATACGGCCTGACCCATCTGATCTACGTGGGCTTCCACACCCAGGTCTGCCTGCTGGGCAAGCCCATGGGCCTGCGTGCGATGAAGTCGGCGGGCCTCCGGTGCATGCTGGCCCGCGACATGACCGACGCCCATCCGGGCTACGATCCGGCCCGGGGCTTCACGCCGGACCTCAACACCGAGCAGGTGGTGGCGCACTTCGAGAAGCACCTGGCGCCCACCATCTCGTTCGAGGAGGAGTTGTCGCGGCTCGGGCGATGGAAGAAGGACTGGGTGGTGGATCCGGTGCGCATCACCCCCTGGGGCACCCGGATGCGCCCGCACCTGTTCGAGAAGCCCATCACCGTGACCCTCACGGCGCCGCTGCAGTCCGGGGCCGAGATCCGCTACACGCTCGACGGTTCGGTCCCCACCGCGAAGTCCCTCAAATACACCGGGCCCTTCCAGGTTTCGGATGCCACGCGGATTCGCGCCGGAGCCTTCCGCAAGGGTCGGGCCGTGTGTCTGGAATCCGAGGGCGTGTTCGCCAGGAACGGTCCGATACCGCCCCGGCCGGACGTGCCGCTCTCGGAGTTGAAGCCCGTCCGCAGCGTGGGTTTCGGCCATACCTACGGCGGCGAAGTGCGCTATTCTGGGAATACCCGCGCGCCCCAGACCGACCGGGCCAATCTGGGCGGCCCGTTGCGGGTCGATCGCGCCACCTTCGCCCGCGGCCTGGGCGTCCATGCCCCGTGCGAAGTGGTCTACGAGGTGCGGCCCGAGTACCGGCGCTTTGTGGCCGTGGCCGGGGCCGATGAGAACCTGCTGGAGGCCAGCAATGGGTCCAATCTCGGCCGGTTTCCCAGCGTGGTGTTCAAGGTGCTGATCGATGGCCGCGAAGCCGCTGCGAGCCCGGTGATGCGGGTGAAGTCGGCCGCGTGGCATTTCGATGTGCCCATCCCGTCGGGAGCCCGGAGGATCAGTTTGGTGGCCATGGATGCCGGCGACGGTTCTCGCGAGGACTTCGCCGACTGGGCCGAGGCGGGATTCGTGGTGCAGCGGTAGGGCGGTCGGATTGCGCCCAGTGCGGAGGGCGATGGACTGCGGGTGGGTGGACGGGGGGACCCACCGCCAAGCCTGACCCATCTGCATCGGAATCGGTCCCGCGAGGCCTGCTCCCGCGGGCTCACCTCAAGGTCTGGGCCGCGCGGAGACCTCGGTCAGCGCCCCGCCTTCGAGGCGCAGGATGCGGTGGGCGATGTGGAGGGTCTCGGGTCGGTGCGCCACCATCAGCGTGGTCCGCCCGCGGGTGAGGCGCTGGACCGCCGCCAAGACGGCCGCCTCGCTCTCGCCATCCAAAGCGCTGGTGGGTTCGTCGAGCAACAGCACGGGCGCGTCCTTCAGGAAGGCTCTGGCCAGGTGGATGCGCTGCTTCTCCCCGACGCTCAGTCGCGCGGCCCCGTCGCCCACGCGGGTGTCGTAGCCCTGCGGCAGCCGCTCGATGAAGCCATGCGCCTGAGCCGCCTTGGCCGCCGCCTCGATCTCCGCCCGGGTCGCCCCCTCGCGTCCGAACCCGATGTTCTCGGCGACCGTCGTGGGCAGGAGCAGGGGTTCCTGCAACACCCAGGAGACCTGCCTGCGCAGGGCGTCCCGATCGAGAGCCTTCAGATCGAGCCCGCACCACCGGACCCGCCCCTGGTCCGGCTCCAGGAACCGTGGGATGAGCTGCAGCAACGTGGTCTTGCCGGCGCCGCTGGGGCCGACGAGGGCGACGATCTCGCCGGGTTCGATGCGCAGGTCGAGCCCGTTCAGCACCGGCCGGCCGGGTTCGTACGCGAAGTCGAGCCCGGCGAACTCCAACGCGACGCCGGCATCGGGGCGGGGCGGGGGCGTTCCACCGGTGGGCGGAAGCGGCGTGTCGAGCCATTGGAGCACCCGCTGCGCGCTGGCCTGGGCCGTGGCGACCGTGCCACCCAAGTGCGACAATTGGTTCAAGGGTTCATAGAGCTGCGCCAGATAGGCCAGGAAGACCATCCATTGGCCCAACGTCAGACGTCCACCTGCGACCTCCCGGGATCCGAGTGCCACGATCCCGGCGGTGCCCGCGGCCAGGATGGCGGCCACCGCGGCGAGGTACAGCACCTCGGATCGATGCTGGTGCTGGCGGGCCCGGAACGCCTCGCCCGCCTGCCCGTCGAAGGTGGTCGTGGTGGTGGATTCCCGGGTGAAGGCCTGGATCAGCGGCAGGTTGGCCACCGCCTGCTGGACGGCCGCGGCGATCCCGGAGTCGGTCGATTGCGCCGTGGTGGCGGCGCGCTGCAGGCGCGGACCGAAGAACCGCATCACGATGAGGAGCGGCGGCACGGTGGCCAGGGCCACGGCGGTCAGCGGTCCATGGATCCGCGCCATCACCACGGTCATGGCGATCACGCCGGCCCCGGCGGTGATGCCGGTGAACACGCCATGGGTGAAGAGAGTCTGGAAGGCGTAGGTGTCCCAGGTGGCCCGATAGATCCAATCACCGGCCGCGGTTCCCTGGACTTCCCGGGGCGACAGGCGCACCAGGCGCTCGAAGACCTGATGGCGAACGCGTTGGAGCCCCCGCAGGCCCAGGGTGATCACCAGGCTTTGTTGGGCGGCTCCAAGGAATCCGTGCACCAGGTGGGCGCCCAAGAGCGCCGCTGTCCAGCGGGTGAGGGAGCCGGTGTCGCCCGATCGGCCCGATAGGGCGTCCAGGATCCAGGCCAACGGCCAGGGCTTGATCACCGCCGCGGCCGTCGTCAGCCCGACCAGGCCCAGCGCCGCGGTGCAGCGGAGCGCTTCGGGCCGGTAGATCCGCAGCGTGGGGATCAGCCACTTCATGCGCGGTGAGGCACCGACGCCGCGGCCGCCAGCAGGGCTTCGACCCGCGCCACATCGCCCGGCACATCCACCCCCACGCTGTCGTGGTTCACCCGGGCCACCGCGATGCAAAACCCGTTCTCCAGCGCGCGGAGTTGCTCGAGTTTTTCGGCGGCCTCCAGCGGGGATACCGGGAAACCCACCAACCGCAGCAAGGTGTCCCGACGGAATCCGTAGATACCCAGGTGCTTCTGGAACGGGTAGGCGGCGAGTTGCTCGGGCAGCGGCTTTTGGGCGGCGTCGCGGAGGTAGGGGATGGTCCGGCGCGAAAAATACAGGGCCCGACCGCCTGCGGTGGTCACCACCTTGACCACATTGGGATTGTCGAACTCGGCCAGGTCGCGGATCGGCGTCGAGGCCGTGCTCATGTCGCTGTCGCGCAGCGCCTCGGCCACCGCATCGATGACGGTCGGATCCATGAGCGGTTCATCGCCTTGGATGTTGATGTACCCGTCGGCCGGCACCCGCGAGGCCACCTCGGCGATCCGGTCGGTGCCGCTCGGGTGGTCGTCGCGGGTCATCTCGACCCGGCAAAAACCCCGGGCGAACGCGGCGATGCGCTCGTCGTCGGTGGCCACGATGACCTCGGACAGGGCGGGGGACAATCGGCACCGTTCCACCACCCGTTGGACCAGCGGAATCCCGGCGATGGGGTGCAGGGGCTTGCCCGGAAACCGCGTCGAGGCGTAGCGCGCGGGGATGACACCGATCAGCTTCATGCCCCAAGGGTGGACTCCAGGGCGCTCCTTGGGAAGGGCTTGGGAAGACAGTGGATTCCAGGTCTTCCGGTGGCCCGTTCACGTCCAAGGCGGCCGAATTCCGCAGAATCGGATGACCGCTGTGTCGTAGCGTTGATCGGAAGGAGGTTTGGTGATGTATCGCAAACAAAACAAAACGGTTGTTGAATCCGCCATTCGGTTCGAATTGAATCGTATATAAAACATGAACCTCACCGAGACAGGAGAGATCCTTCGAAACGCCCGCCGGACGGCCGGGCTGACTCAAGCCGAATTGGCCCGTCGCTTGGGGATGAGCCGCGCCACCCTGTCCCAACTGGAGAACGGGGTGATTGGTGACCTTGGAATCCGCAAGGTCGCCCTGATTTGTGATCGCCTCGGCTTGGAAATCCTGGTCCGACCTCGCCGCGTCATGACTCTGCAGGAAGCCTATTCCCGGAATCGCCAAGAACGTCAGGCCGCGTTCCGTGAGACGGACAACCTGTTGGCGAGCCTGAAACCCGGCCCGACCGATGGCTGAAGTCTTCATCCATCGACGCTCGGTGGGAACCCTCTCACGGGATGAACCCACCCACCGATTCACCTATGGAGTCGGGGTGCCGGAAAGTCTGGCCGTCTCCCTGTTGATGACGGTGGCCGCTGCGTCCTACCCGGCCGAGCGTCCCACGGTGTTGCACCCGGTGTTCGACATGAACCTGCCCGAGGGGTCTCTCCGCGAGGCATTGAACCAGCTGTTCGCCAAGGCGTTGCCCGTATTCGACGACCTCGCATTGCTCGAGATCGTCGGGCGTTCGCTGATCGGGCGATTGCGGTTTGGAGCTTCAGCCGAGCACCTGGACGAGGTGCCTCCCCAGAATCTTCGCGAGCTTCTGTCCAGCCGGGGGACCGATGGCTTGTTCGCCGACCTGTTGAGACGGTATGCGCGTTATTCCGGCGTGGCGGGGGTCCAACCCAAATTGTTGATCCGCGATGATGGGACTCTGGGCACGAGCAAGTTCAGTCCGTTGCCCGTCGGTGATCGTCTCGCGACCCGAGGCACGACGCACATCGTCAAATCGTTCGATGAGCAACAGCACCCCGGGCTCGCCGCCAATGAGTTCATGTGCCTGAAGGCGGCTCGCCTTGCCGGCCTGTCGGTGCCACCGGTCGAGATCGCCACCGGGGGCCATCTGCTGATTGTCGAGCGCTTCGACCTGAAACCCGACGGGACCTATCTGGCCTTCGAAGACGGGTGTGCTCTGGACGGTCGATTATCCCGCGAGAAATATGTGGGAAGCTACGAGCAACTCGCTGCCACACTGACCGGAACCTTGCGGGGGCCTGAAGGAACGGCGCCGGAGTTGGCCCGATTCTTTCGAGCCTTGGTCCTCTCGGTGGCGGTGCGCAATGGCGATGCGCATCGGAAGAATTTCGGCGTTGTGTACGACGAGGCCACGGGGTGGGTCTCCTTGGCGCCCGCCTTCGACATCGTCACCACCGCGGCCTACCTGCCCGACGACACCCTGGCGTTGATGTTGGACGGCACCAAGCGCTGGCCCGACGCGAAGCGCCTGGTGCGATTCGCCCGGCAGCGTTGCCTGCTCACCGAAACAGCAGCGAAGGCGATCGTGGCCGAGGTGGTCGAAGCGGTGGCGCAAGTCTCCCACGACCTGAAGGACCTGAGCGCACTGGATCCAGGGGCGGGTGACGTCGCCCTCCGCATGCGGGCCGCCTGGTCCGACGGCATCGCATCGCTGAAGGTCTGAGCCCGCACCTGGGGTCCGACGACGGGACGAATCCGCGGAATCGCCCGACCCAACTCCGTCCGATTCTTGCGGTCGGGACTGGAGTGGCCGTGGACCGCAACCGGTGTCCGTCAAGGAGTTCTCAGGGGCAGTTATTCACAACCGACCCCTTTATCTTGTGTTGTTGTGAACAACTTACCCCTAGGGATTGTGGCTTCCCGCTTGCCACTGGGGGGTGGGCTTTCCAGTCTGCCCGGCGATGTACCTCAAAAACCTGACCGTTCTCGGGTTCAAGAGCTTTGCCGACAAGACCAGCCTGAACTTCCAACCGGGAGTCACGGCGATTGTCGGCCCCAATGGCTGTGGCAAGTCCAACGTGTCGGACGCGATCCGTTGGGTGCTGGGCGAGCAGTCGGCCAAGGCGCTGCGCGGCGGGGAGATGGCCGACGTGATCTTCAATGGCACCGATACGCGACGGCCGCTGGGCCTGGCCGAGGTGTCGTTGACCCTGGGGGGCGTGGATGCCGACCCCTTGCGCGCCGCGGGCATTCCGGTGGAGTTCAATGAGGTGACCCTGACCCGGCGTGTGTACCGCGATGGCGGTAGCGAGTACTTCCTGAACAAGACCTCCTGCCGTCTCCGCGACATCCAGCAACTCTTCGCGGGCACGGGCATGGGCAAGACGAGCTACTCGATCATGGCCCAGGGCAACATCACCCAGATCTTGTCGAGCAAGCCCGACGACCGTCGGTTGGTGTTCGAGGAGGCGGCCGGCATCACCCGATTCAAGCAGCAGAAACGCGAGGCCCTGCGCAAACTCGAGGGAACCGAGCAGAACCTGCTGCGTGTCGAAGACCTCATCCGGGAAGTGAAGCGCCAGATCGGATCGCTCCAACGGCAGGCGGGCAAGGCGCGCCGGTTCAAGGCTTTCCAGGCCGAGTTGCAAAATCTGGAGACGCAGTGGGCCCGCCGTCAGTTCGACGTGCTCACCGAGGAGATCCTCCTGCGTCGGCAGACCGCGGAGCGTTCGAATCTCGAGATCGAGGTGGGGCAGGAGACCGTCATCCGGCTCGAGGAAGAGATTCTGCAGCTCCGGGCGCGGTTGTCGGAACTGGAACAGCAGATCTCCCAGCAGCAGCAGCGGGGTCTGGAGTTGAAGGCCGAGACCGATCGCCAGGAAAGCGTGATCGGCTTCAACCAGCAGCGGTTGGCCGAGCTGGCCGACCAGAACGCCCGGGCCGGCAGCGACGTGGTGCAGTTCACCGAACGCCGCTCCATCGCCGAGGCCGAGCTGGTGTCGCTGGGCGAGCGTTCGGCGGCCTCGCAGGCGGCCGTGGAACGCCTGAGGGTCGAGCAATCGGTGCGGCGCGACGCCTTGTCGGCGGTCGAACGCGAACTGTCCATCCGTCAGGAAGACCTCCGCAAGGCCCAGGCCGAGGCCTTTGCGGCGTCTCAGGGACTGGGGCGCATCCGCAACGAGATCAACCAGCTGGCCCTCCAGCTCCAGGGCAATGTCGTGCGGTTGGAGAAGCTCAATTCCGAGAAGATCCAGTTCGAAGAGGAACGGATGCGTCTCGAGATGCAGGGAGTGGAATTCACCCAACAGGTGGAGGCCGAGCGGGTCCAGGTGCAGACCTCCCGCATGACGCTCGAGGAGAGCCAGCAACGACTGAAGGCCCTTCAGGCCGAGATCGTGCAGGCGACTCAGGAACGGGATGCGCTGCTCCGTCAGCAGGCCGAGAAGCGTTCGAAGCTGGGAGTGCTCGAGCAGTTGGCCACCCAGCATGAGGGCTTCGGAGCCGGTGCGCTCGCTGCACTCAAGCAGAGCAAGCACGTCCTCGGGTCGCTGGCCGATCGCCTGAAGGTGCCCGACGCCCACGTGCTCGCTGTCGAAGCGGCCCTGGGCAACAACCTCCAGATCGTGCTCACCGAGCAGCCCGCCGCCGCCTCGGAGATCCTGGCCGACCTCTCCGCCAACCGGAAGGGGCGGGCGAGCATCGCGGCGTTGTCGCTGGCGTCATCGGTGGCGGCCGAATCCGTGCCCGCCTTGCCGGAGGGCGTGGTGGCGGCGTTGGCGGTCGTGGAGGTCGAGGCCCCGGTGTCGCCCCTCGTGGCAGGACTGCTGGGTCGCACCCTGATCGTGCCCGACCTGAACACCGCCCTGGCCTTGGCCGGCGGGGCTTGGGCCGGCTGGGACTTCGTGACGCCTTCGGGCGAGATCCTCAACCGGCTCGGCGTATTCACCGGTGGAGCCCAAGGCGCCTCGGGCAAGGCGCCGGCGAGCATCCTGGGTCGCAAGAATCAGATCGCCGAACTCCAGACCGAGATCACCGCGCTGCAAGACGGCATCGCCGAGGCCAGTCGGAAGCAGGGGGCTCTCCAGGCCGAGCAGACGGCCTTGCAGTTGACTCTCGAACAGGTGCGGGTGGAACTGCGCCAGCAGGAGGTCGCCGTGGCCACCCGTCAGGGCGAGTTCAATGCACTTCAGGCCTCCAAGCGGTCGCTTGAGGTTCGCCTGACTCAGGTCGATCGGGATCTCGAGGCCCTGGCCAGTCAGGAGTCGGGCAATGTCCAGAAGCGGGAATCGCTTGCCGCCCAGGTGGCCGAGTGGGAGCAGCGCGAACTCTATGCCACGACCCAGGTCGCCGAACTGAGCGGTGGCCTGGAAGAGCTGCGCAATCGGCGCGATGCCGCGAGCCAGACCTTCAACGACGCCAAGATCGCCTTCGCCACCGAGGAGCAGTTGCTGGCCTCCCACCAGCGTCAGCGCGGCCCGCTCGAGACCCGCATCCGCGAACTCACCGCGGCCATCGAGCGGCTCCAGACCGAGCAGGGGCAGTTCGAGGATCGCCGGGCCAACTTCGAGGCGGGCATCGGCCAGTGCCGTCGCGAGATCGAGCGGCTCACGGGCGAACGGGCCGTTCTGGCCGATCAGATCAACCAGTTGCTCGGAGACCGGAAGTTCCAGGAGGGCGAGATCCACAGCCGCGAGGAACAACTGAAGGAACGCCGTGCCCGCGTGGCGGCCCTCCAGAATCAGCGCAGCCAGCTCGAGGTGGAGTTGGCCCAGAAGACCCTCACGCTGGAGAACCTGCGGACGCGGATCCAGGAGAAGTACCAGGTGAGTCTGGAGGACATTCGGCCCGAGGGCCTTCGGATCCAACCGGCCGACGACGGGTTGTCGAAGGTGGAGGTGGTGCCTCTCGACGTGATGGAACAGCAGGGCTGGACCACCGACTGGGACGCGGTGGCCGCCCAGATCCACGCACTCCAGAAGAAGGTGGACGACATCGGGCCGGTGAATCTGGTGGCCATCGAGGAGTATGAGGAATCCGAGCAACGCCACTCCTTCCTGCAGGCCCAGTACGACGATCTGGTGAAGGCCAAGTCGGAGTTGGTGGAGGTGATCAACCGGATCAACACCGAGACCAAGAGCCTTTTCGTCGAGACCTTCGAGAAGATCCGCACCAACTTCCAGGCCATGTTCACCGAAATGTTCGGGGGTGGGCGCGCCGACCTGAAGCTCACCGAAGGCGAAGATGTGCTCGAAGCGGGCATCGACATCGTGGCCCGGCCCCCGGGCAAGCAGCTTCAGAGCATCTCGCTGCTCTCGGGCGGCGAGCAGACCATGACCGCCGTGGCGCTGCTCTTTTCGATCTACCAGGTCAAACCGTCGCCCTTCTGCGTGCTCGACGAGTTGGACGCGCCGCTCGACGAGTCCAACATCAACCGATTCACCGCGGTGTTGAAACGCTTCCTCGATCACAGCCAGTTCGTGGTGATCACGCACAACAAGCGCACCATTTCCATGGCCGATGTGTTGTACGGCGTGACCATGCAGGAGCGCGGGGTGAGCAAGATCGTCAGCGTGCGCTTCAACAAGGAGGAGGGCGCGACCACCCCCGCCGGCGAACCGGCCAACATCGCCGACGCCGTTCGCGGTGAGCGCGCGCCCGAGGGAGACCTGAGTCTGGCCCAGTAACGTCTCCCGATCGACCTTTGGACAACCCCAGATGAACCCAGCCCAGACCCAAGCGCGCCCGCTGCCGTTGCTGGAGGCGTTCACCGATCGGCGGGAGTCGATCTGCGTGATCGGTTTGGGCTATGTCGGACTGCCTCTGGCGGTGGCCTTCGCCTCCCGTTTCCGGGTCCTGGGATTCGACATCAATCCGGTCCGGGTTCGGGAGCTGCAGGCGGGTCACGACCGCACCCTGGAACTGACCCCGGAACAGTTGCGCCGGCATCCGATCGAGTTCACCACCGACCCGTCGGCCATCGCCCGTTCCCGATTCATCGTGGTCACGGTCCCGACCCCGATCGATGCGCACCATCGCCCCGACCTGACGCCGTTGGTCAAGGCCTCCACCTTGATCGGTCGCCATCTGGAGGCCGGAACCGTCGTGGTGTTCGAATCGACGGTGTATCCGGGATGCACCGAAGAGGACTGCATCCCCGTGATCGAGCGGGAGAGCGGCCTGACCTGGCGCAAGGAATTCTTCGCCGGCTACTCGCCGGAGCGGATCAATCCCGGCGATCGCGAGCACACCGTCGAGAAGATCAAGAAAGTCGTTGCCGGTGATCTGCCGGCCACGGCGCAGTTGGTCGCCGGCCTCTACGGAACGGTGATCACCGCGGGCATCCATGTGGCCCCGACCCTCAAGACGGCCGAGGCCGCCAAGGTGATCGAGAACACCCAGCGCGATCTGAACATCGCCCTGATGAACGAACTGGCGCTCATCTTCGATCGTCAGGGCATCAACACCCTCGACGTGCTGGAGGCCGCGGGCACCAAGTGGAACTTCCTTCCGTTCCGGCCCGGCTTGGTGGGCGGCCACTGCATCGGGGTCGACCCGTACTACCTGGCCTTCAAGGCCGAGAGCCTCGGATACCACCCGGATGTGATCCTCGCCGGCCGTCGGGTGAACGATTCGATGGGCAAGTTCATTGCCGAAAAGACCGTCAAGCTGCTCATCCAATCCGAGCGGGCGGTCAAGGGGGCCAAGGTGTTGATCCTGGGGTGGACCTTCAAAGAGAACGTGCCCGATGTGCGGAACACCCGGGTCATCGACATCGTCACCGAACTCGACAGCTACGGCGTGCGGTGTCTGCCGGTGGATCCCCATGCCGACCCGTCCGAGGTGCTCCATGAATACGGGGTGACCCTCTCGGATACCGCCGAGGCGGGCGCGCCGTACGACGCCATCATCCTGGCCGTGAAGCATCGCAGCCTCGTCGAGGGCTATCCGCTCGATGTGCTGCGCCGACTCGGGGGCGACGAGCCTCCGGTGCTCATCGATGTCAAAGGCTTCTTCAGTCCTGAGCAGGTCGCAGGGTGGGGTGCCGGTCGCTACTGGCGGCTTTGAGGCGCTCCGGAGCCTTCTGCTTCACAGAGGCCCACCTCGGGCTCATGCTTCGAACTTCAACGCGCCCTGCACGCATGCCTGCCTCCCTCGAAACCTCCGCGAATTCCCGCTCTTTCGGACTGCCACCCATCCGGATCGTGGTCACCGGCGCGGCCGGATTCATCGGAGGCCAATTGCTGCACACCCTGCGCGGCCTCCATGCCGCCTCGGAACTGTTGGCGGTGGATCATCCGCTGAAGCCCGACAGGGGCCCGGCGGAGGAGGCCTTCGGGGGTGTCCGTTTTCTGAGTCACACGCAGTTTCTCGAGGCCCTGACGGCCGGGATTCTGCGCCCCGAGCTCATCTTCCATCTCGGGGCCTGCAGTTCCACGACCGAGACCGACTGGAACTACCTCGCAGACAACAACCTGGGCTACTCCCAGAAGCTGTGGACCTGGGCGGCGGCCCATGGCGCACGCCTGCTGTACGCCTCCAGCGCGGCCACCTATGGCGACGGGGAGAATGGCTTCGATGACACGCTCGAGCTGTCACGACTGAAGCCGCTGAACCTCTACGGCAAGTCGAAGCACGACTTCGACCTCTGGGTCGAAGAGCAGGTCCGGCTCGGCGTCCCGCAGCCGGTGCAAAGTGTCGGGTTCAAGTTCTTCAACGTGTTCGGTCCCGGAGAAGGTCACAAAGGACGCATGGCCTCGATGGTCTGGCACGGCTATCACCAGATCCTCAACGAAGGCAGCGTGCGCCTATTCGAATCCCATCGCCCCGACTACGCCCACGGCGGGCAGGTGCGCGACTTCATCTACGTCAAGGATGTGGTGCGCGTGATGCTGTCGTTTGCGGAACGGCGCGAGGTGTCGGGCTTGTTCAATCTGGGGACCGGCCAGGCCCGCTCCTTCCGGGATCTCATCGAAGCGACGTTCGCCGCGCTCGGGCGCCCGGCCTCGATCCAGTACATCCCCATGCCGGCCGACCTGCGCGACCGCTACCAGTATTTCACTCAGGCCACCATGGCCAAGACGGCCAGAGCCGGTGTGAGGTATGTCCCGACCTCTCTTGAGGAGGCCGTGGCCGATTATGTGGCGTGGATGAGTCGGAACGCCTGAACCTTTGAACGCCTGAATCTGGCGATCCTGGCCGGAGGTCAGGCCGAATCAGGCTGAATTGGGGCGGATTAGCCCGGATTGGGCCGAGGAAATCACCCGGAAGGGGGGGCTGCGAGCGGGACTTCATCGCGGGGTTCTCGGCAACCGTTCGACACCCCAACACCCCAACACCCCAACACCCCGACCGGGGTGCCTCGATGGGATGGACAGCGATGGGGGCAAGGAGTAACCCTCGAAGGATCCGCTTTGCGGCGGAGTGCGCCCGTAGCTCAGCTGGATAGAGCATCCGCCTTCTAAGCGGATGGTCACAGGTTCGAATCCTGTCGGGCGCGCCATTGGTTTTCTGGATCGTCGTGATCGTCGGGGGCGGCTGCATGCCGTACAGGCCATGGGATTCTCTTATCGCAAATCGATTCGCCTCGGGCCGTTCCGGATCAATGCCAGCAAGGCCGGCGTGGGGTGGTCGGTGGGCACCCGGGGTGTCCGCACCACGGTGACGCCGTCCGGGCGGCGCTACACGACGTTCTCGGTGCCGGGAACCGGGCTGAGTTACCGGACCGATTCCAAGCAGGGATGCCTCGTGCTCTTGGCCCTCGGTGTGGGGCTGGGGTCGAGCCTGCTCTGGTGCGCCCTGCGATGGAGGGCCTAGCGGTCTTCGTGATGGCTAATTTTCGACGAACTTCCTCTTCAATCCCTCCCCAGCGGTTCAAACTCACTCCAGCTCCCGCCTCAGCATCATGAAACCTCTCCGTTGGACTCGCACGCTGCGCACGCCCCATTCCGAGCGCCTGTTGGCCACGTGCGACGGGCAAGACACCGCGGCGGTGGACCTCCACTACTTGTCGGATGGCACGGTCGCCGGCACGGTGACCTTGCTCAAGGGGGCGGCCTGGGGCGCCGAGCAGGTGCCGGCGCTCTTGGCCGAGTTGGACCAGGATTGGCTGCCGGGCGTCGACTTGGGCAGCGGTCGGCTCACCTTCACGGTGGTGATGGGCGAGGTCGTGGGCAACTACGAGCCGGACGGGCCCTCCCAACCCTGAGGTTCCGGACCCGGGCCCCGCCAGCGACTCGCCGTGCGCGGTGCTGGGAGTTGCTCCTGGAGGGGTGTTGCTCCCGGAATTGTGGGCTTCCAATTGCCGGTGTCGGGTCTTCCAATGATCCCGATGACGGGCCCTTTGGATTTGATGCGGTTGCACGTTCGACCGCTGGAAGAACGTCGGAGTCTGACCCGGGTCGAAGACATCCTGATCCCGACCGATCGCACCCCGGCGCCGTTGTCGACGGCCCAGACGGAGATCGTAGGCGCTCTCGTCGAGGCCATCCGCTCGGCCCGACGGGTCGGGGCTCCGGTGATCCTCATGTACGGGGCCCACTTGATCCGCAATGGGGCGGTTCCGCTCCTGACCGGCCTGATGGAGGGCGGGTTCATCCAACATCTGGCCACCCATGGCGCCGGAACGATCCACGATTGGGAATACGCCTGGCTGGGCCGGTCCACCGAGGGGGTCGAGGAGAATGTCGCGGCGGGCACCTTCGGGACCTGGGACGAGACCGGCCGGAACATCCACCTGGCCCTCATGGCCGGGGCGCTCCAGGGGTTGGGCTACGGGCAGGCCTTGGGCAAATTCATCCATGAAGACGGGTGCGACTTGCCCGATCCGGAGACCCTCGCCCAGATCGTGGGGCAGTTCCCGGCCGATCCCATGGCCGGAGCCTGCTGCGAACTGCTTTCGGCCATGACCCGCCACGGGTTGGCCGCGGGCCGGCACTCGGTGACCCATGCCTGGAAACACGCCAGCCTGCTGGCTCAGGCCTGGCGATTGGGGGTGCCGGTGACGGTCCATCCGGGCATCGGATACGACATCATCTCCTGCCACCCGATGTTCAATGGGGCGGTCATCGGTCGTGCCGCGGCCCAGGACTTCCGCTCCTTCGCGGGCGCGGTGGAGGCGCTCGACGGGGGCGTGGTGTTGTCGATCGGCTCGGCGATCATGGCTCCGCAGGTGTTCGAGAAGAGCCTGAGTTGCGTCCACAATCTGCGCTTCCAGCAGGGCAGGGGGCCGGTGTCCGGTCATGCCATCTACGTGGTGGACCTGCAGGATGGGGGAGGCTGGGATTGGACCCAGGGCGAACCGCCCAAGACCAACCCCGCCTATTACCTGCGCTTCTGCAAGAGCTTCTCGCGGATGGGCGGATCGATGCAGTACCTGCAATGCGACAATGCCACGCTGGCGCATCACCTGCACCACGCGCTGGTCGGGCCGGCGGCCCGTTCGGCTTCTGGGGTTTCTGCGGTTTCGCCGGGCTGAGATCCCCGGTCGACTCGCGGTTCAGGCCAGATCGAAGAGCAGCACCTGGCTGGCGCTTTCGGCGACGAGGTCGAGGTCTTCGGGACCGGTGATCGCCGCGGCATCACCCGCTTCGAGCCGTTCGCCGTTGAGGCGGATCGCCCCCTCGGCCACGTGCAACCACCCGTGGCGGTCGTGGGCGAGGCGGTGGGTCACAGCGTCGCCCGGTTGCAGGCGTCCGATCCAGAGGTCGGCGTCCTGGTGGATGGCCAACGAATCCTCCCGGCCGGTGTGGCTCGTCACCAGATGCAGTCGGCCTCCCGCCGCGTCGGCCATCGACCGTTCGGCATACCGCGGCTCGAATCCCCGGCGTTCCGGCACGATCCAGATCTGGAGCAGGTGCACCGCTTCATCCGAAGAGGGGTTCATCTCGCTGTGGCGGATGCCGGTACCGGCGGCCATGTACTGAACATCGCCCGTGCTGATGACCCGTCGATTGCCCATGGAGTCCTGGTGTTCGAGGCGCCCTCGCAGGATGTAGGTGATGATCTCCATGTCCCGGTGCGGATGCAGGCCGAAGCCCATGCCGGGCTGGACCACGTCGTCGTTGATCACCCGCAGCGAACGGAAGCCCATCCACCGTGGGTCGTAGTAGTCCGCGAAACTGAACGTGTGATGCGAATCGAGCCAGCCGTGCTGGGCGTGACCGCGTTCGGCCGACCGTCGCAGGATCAGGTTCTTCATGGGCTCATTGTGGCAGAGACCCGATGCGTTCCCAAGGGGAGGCTTGAACCGCATGCGGAATAAGCCCGGTTTGCTCGGGCCTTGACCTCGTTTTTGGTAGTCGTTTAGGTGGCGGTTCATGAAAGCATTGGTCACCGGCGGTGCCGGGTTCATCGGATCCCATTTGTCGGAGGCCTTGGTGCGCCGGGGACATGAAGTGGTGGTGTTGGACGATTTCTCCCTCGGATCCCGCGACAACCTCGCCTGGATCCGACCAGGTGACCCGGTGCAGGTGATGGAGGGGGATGTGGGTGACGAGGCCTTGGTGCGGCGTGCGGTGCAGGGGTGCGATTGGGTGTTCCATGAGGCGGCCATGCCGAGCGTGCCCCGGTCGATCTCCGAGCCGGTTTCGTCGAACCACACCAATTTGACGGCGGCGGTGCAGTTGCTCGAAGCCTCTCGGGCGGCCGGGGTGCGTCGCTGGGTCTTCGCCTCGTCGTCGGCGATCTATGGCAACAATGAGACGCCGGCCAAGCACGAGGGATTGCCGCCCGAACCGCTGTCGCCCTACGCGCTCCAGAAATACGCGGCCGAGACCTACGGGCGGATGTTCCACCAGTTCCACGGGTTGCCCACCGTCTCGTTGCGGTACTTCAACGTGTTCGGGCCGCGGCAGTCCTTCAATTCGCCCTATTCGGGGGTGATCGCCCGCTTCTGCACCCAGGCGCTGCGGGGCGAAACCCCGGTGATGTTCGGTGACGGACTCCAGACCCGGGACTTCGTGCACGTGTCGAATGTCGTGGCGGCCAACATCGCCGTGGCCGAGGCCCCCGAGTCCGCCGTGGCGGGTCGGGTGTTCAACATCGCCCGGGGTGAGGGCGTCAGCCTGTTGCAGTTGATGGCGAGCCTGAATGCGATCCTCGGGCAGTCGATCGTGGCGGGGCACCGTGAAGCCCGTGCCGGCGACGTGCGGCATTCCCTGGCCGACATCGGCGCGGCCCGCAGCGCCTTCGGGTACGACCCGAAGGTGGGATGGGACGAAGGCCTCAGGGACACCTTGCGGTGGTACCAGGCCTGACGGTCCCCAAAACGGGTCGAGCACTCGGTGCAGAATGGAAACAGGCCGCCCGAGGGCGGCCTGTGTTCGATCGAACAGGTGAGGTGAAAACCTCTCCGTGGCGGCTTCAGTCCGCCCGGTAACCGCGCCAGGTCCAGACGAGGGTATCGGCCAGCGTGTGCTCGAAGACCTTCGAGTCGCAGTGTCCGGTGGCCCGGCTGAACACGTACCGGTAGTGGTAGCCCTTGTCCCGCAAGGCGGCCGCGGTGCGTTCGCCCGCCATGACCCAGTTGTGGTAGGTCTCTTCGGCATCCTTGGAGCGGAGATCGTTCTCCGAGACATGGGTGAAGAGACGCAGGGGCTTCTTGGGGCTGTTGGCGATGAGCTTCAGGCTCGAGTGGTATTCCCAGGCTCCCAGCGGGAACTTGGCTTCTTCCGGGGCATCGTCGTCCTGCTGGTCCACGAAGGTGCCGGAATAGGCGATGACGCGCCGGAACAGGTCAGGTCGGAACCAGGCCATGGTCATCGCGGCGGCGCCGCCCGAACTGCAACCCATCGTGGCCCGTCCCCACGGATTGGCGGTGATGGCCAGCTTCGGGTAGGCGGCTCGGATCGCGGGATCGGCCAAGACGGCGGGGAACACCTCGTCGTTGATGAACCGCACGAAGCGGTCGGACATCGTGTCGTATTCGAGGCCTCGCTCGCTGTTCTTGCCGTCGTTCCCTCCGTTCTCGATGGAGACCACGAGGAAGGGCGGCAGACTCCGCTCCGGGTCTTTCGAGATCGTCAGGTTGTCGAGAGCGTTGCGGACGAGCTTGAGTTGGCTCGGGCCATCGTGGGTCACCAAGACGGGGGCCGCGGTGCCGTCGCGGTAGGCCGCCGGGATGTACACGAAGATCTTCCGCTCGGTGCGCACGGCCTTCTTGGCGGGTTCGAGCGTGGCGTCATCGCCGCGGAAGATGCGGCTGTCGGCCAGGCGCATCGTGAATTCGAACTGACGGCCCTTCGGGTTGCCGCGGTCGGTCAGATCCGGATCGATGGGGTACGACGGGCCCACGACGAAGTGACCATCGCCCTTCGCACCCGGGTTTTCAGGCTGGATCCCATGGAGGCATCCCAGGCCGGTCAAGAGGCTCAACAAGACCACCGGCAGTACCCGTGAAAGAGACCGCCAATCGGAACAACGCGTCGGAGACATGGTTCTGGTTCTCGCCAATGGCAACGGGACACAAGTCAAAATCTCGCGGTGCCTCGCGGGTTTGCAGGGTGCGCATCCCTGGGCCGTTCCGGGGACAATCCGAGAACCTCGCGTCATCGGGGTGCGTTGACTCGATTTGTAGGTCGTGGGGCGATGGCATCCGCGGGTGGAGTCGGGGAGCGTCCGAGCGGCCCTCCGGGAATTGATTTGTCAAAACCGCGCTCCTGCCCCCGACACTCCGGCATGAAATCGATGACCGGTTACGGGCGGGGAGACTCCGCGGCCGCCGAGGCCACGGTGGTGGTGGAGTTGAAGGCGGTGAACCGCAAGCAATCGGAATTGGTGGTGATGCTCCCGCCGTCCTGGGAGGTCCTCGAGACCCGGATCCGCGAGTCCGTGGCGCGGGTGGTTTCGCGGGGGCGCTGCGAGATCCGGGTGTCGCTGGATGTCGCCGACGGCGAGCAGGCGGGCCACCGCATCAACCGCGAGGCGGCCCAAGCCTATGCGCGGGAATGGTCGGAAGTGGCCGCCCAGTTGGGTCTGACGGGGACGGGTGCCCAGATCAGTCTGGAGCTGTTGGCGCGGTGCCCCGGTGTCCTGCAATCACAAACCCGGCCGGTCGATCCCGAGGCCACTTGGCCGGCCACGCAGGCGGCGTTGTCCGCGGCCCTCGACACCTTCGATGGCATGCGGCGCCGCGAAGGCGAGGCCCTTGAGCGGGATCTGGAAGGGCGTCTGGCCCAGATCCGCAGCGCCTTGGACCGGGTCCGGGCCTTGGCTCCCGAGGTGGTGAACCGCTACCGACAACAACTGGCCCAGCGCCTTCAGGCCGCGGGTCTCGAAGGGGTCACCGTGGACGACGAGCGCATCCTGCGCGAGTTGGTCGTCTTTGCCGACCGGTCCGACATCTCCGAGGAGATCGCCCGCCTTGACAGCCATTTCCAACAATACGATGACTGCCGAAAAAGCCGGGAGGCCGTCGGGCGGAAACTGGATTTCCTGGCGCAGGAGTTCCACCGCGAGATCAACACCATCGGCTCCAAGGCCAACGACGCCCGGATCGCCGCCGAGGTGGTGCTCATGAAGACGGAACTGGAACGATTCCGGGAACAGGTCCAAAATATCGAATGACCGGCAGCTCCGGTCGCAACCCCGGTCGATTCCATGCACGATTCCGCTCCGTTCCTCCTGTTGATTTCCGCGCCCTCCGGTGCGGGCAAGACCACGGTGAGTCAGGGCCTGATGAACGCCCACCCGCGCATCGGCCGCATCATCACCTGCACCAGTCGGGCTCCGCGCCCGGGCGAGGTGGACGGGGTGGATTACCACTTCTTTTCCCGCGCCGAATTCGAGGCCCGGATCGCCGCCGGCCAATTCCTGGAGTACGCCGACGTGTACGGCGATTGGAAGGGGATCCTCAAGGAGTCGGTCCGGACGCACTGGGCCTCGGGCAAGGACGCGCTGCTGAGTGTCGACGTGCAGGGGGCCGAGACCGTCCGCCGCGTGATGGCCGCCGATCCGGCCCTGGCCGGGCGCCTCGTCACGGTGTTCATCACGCCGGCGTCCCGCGAAGAACTGGAATCGCGCCTGCGGGGCCGCGATGCCGATGCGCCCCAGGCCATCGCCCGGCGCCTCGACATGGCCGAGCCCGAGGTGGCCCGCTGGGCCGAATTCGACTACCTTCTGGTCAGTCGGAGTCGCGAAGAAGACCTGGGACTGCTCCGGTCGATCTACGAGGCCGAACGGGCACGGGCCTCGCGCAACTCCTTCCGGTGGGAATCCTCCGCGCCGGCCCATGGCGGGTCTGGCAGGTCTTGAACCATGAATATCGTCCTCGGCGTCACCGGATCGATCGCCGCCCACAAGTCCATCGATCTGGCCAGTCAGTTGACCCGGGCGGGTCATCGGGTCCACGTGGTGCTCACGGCCGATGCCCAGCGCTTCGTGACTCCGCTGCCGTTCAAGACCCTCACGCGACAGCCGGTGATCACCGACCTGTACGATGAGGAGGAGGGCTGGAAACCCACCCATATCCGCCTGGCCGATGAGGCCGACCTGTTGTTGATCGCCCCGGCCACGGCCAACTGCCTGGCCAAGCTGGCGCACGGTCTGGCCGATGACGCCCTGAGCTGCATCGCTCTGGCGCTGCGCCCCGAGGCCCGGGTGCTGATCGCCCCGGCCATGAACGGCAAGATGTGGCTCCACCCGGCCACCCAGGCCAATGTGACCCTGCTCGAGTCGCGCGGTGTCCAGTGGGTCGGGCCCGGGGAGGGGATGCTCTCGTGCGGCTACGAAGGCCTTGGCCGTCTGGCGCCGATCGACGAGATCCTGCGCGAAGTCGGTGTCCTGCCCGAATAGGCCCTCGGTCGGTTTTTGTCAGGCACTGCACGTCCCAGATCCCCTATTCGAGATCGCAAAACCCGGATCTAAGAACCACCCCAGCCCATGGCCGAAGCCCCCACCATCGCTCCCGGAAGTCCGAGGTGGCGCGGACTCTTCGAGGTCTTCCAGGCACCTCCGCCCGATCTGGCCCTTTTCCGCCAGCGCATCCGCTTCGTGGAGCGCAACATCGGCCTCTGGGTGAAGCTGATGCTGGCGCCGGTGATCTACTGGTTCCTGTTCAACCCCAGCACCTTCGGGAGCGTGTCGGGTCCCCGTGAAGACGTCCTCGGATACCTCCAGACCTTCACGCTGATGATGACCGCGGTGAACATCGGCGCCGGGATCCTCCTGTGGGGCATGGATGAGATCTCCACACCGCTCCTGGAGCGGGTCGTGTCGGTGATCTCGTTGCTCGACACGGCCTTTCTCGCCGCGGTGACCCTCTTCTGCGGAGGCTTCGACAGCATCCTCTACTGGGTGTTCCTCGGCCTGGTGATCCGAAATGCCGCCATCATCCCGCGTTCCGAGGTCCAGGTGCTGGTGAACCTGTTCGTCTGCGCACTCTACGTGCTCTCGGGCGTCCTGGAACTCCGGCTCAACCTGGTGGAGACCCAGGTCTTGGACAGCTACACGCCGCAGCTCCAGTCGAGCGGAGGCGCTCCGGAGTCGGCGAATGAGCCCTTCGAGGCCCTGATGCTCCGGGTCCTGCTGCTGCTCCTCATGACGGTGGTCTGCCTGGGACTTCGGATCCTCATCGACCGTCAGCGGCAGCGCGAGTCCGAGACCCAGGAATTCGCCCTCAAACAGGAGCAGCTCGAGGCCGCCGGACGGCTGGCCGCCGAGATCGCCCACCAATTGAAGAATCCGCTGGGGATCATCAACAACGCCGCCTACACGCTTCAGAAGACCGTCCGCGAGGGCAAGACCATCACCCAGCAGATCTCCATCATCCGGGAAGAGGTGGCCCGATCCGACCGCATCATCACCGACCTGATGGGGTATGCCCGGCTGGTCGAAGGCCGGGTCGAGCGGGTGACCGTGCCCGAGATCCTGGATCAGTCCCTGGCTGTCGCGCTGCCTTCCGGGGCCGGTTTCGCCATCCAGGTGCACCTCGATGTGCCCGCGGCACTGCCGGTCTTGCTCGGACAGCGTGGCCATTTCCTCGAAATCTTCACCAACCTCCTGGTCAATGCCCGGGAAGCGATGGGCCAGAGCGGGCAGATCTGGATCACCGCGCGACCGGCCCCGGACTACGGAGTCCAGGTGACCGTCCGGGATTCGGGTCCGGGCATCCCGGCCGAGGTGGTCGGGCGGATCTGGGAATCCTACTTCACCACCAAAGACCGGGGCACCGGGCTGGGCCTGACCATCGTCAAGCACACCGCCGAGATGTACGGCGGGCGGGTGCGGGTGGAATCGGAGGCTGGCAAGGGAGCGGCCTTTACCGTCACGCTTCCGGCACGCACCCTCATGCGACTGCGATGAAACTGCCCCCGCTGCTGGTCGTCGACGACGAGAAGAACATGCGCCTTTCGCTGCAGACGGTGCTCGAGGGCGAGTCGTACGAGGTCCGCTTGGCCGATTCGGCCGAGGCGGGCTTGAAGCTCATCCAGCAGGACCCCTTCTTCATGGTCATCACCGACGCCCGCCTGGGCGGCATGAGCGGCTATGAGTTCCTCAAGACGGTGGCCGAGAAGCGGCCGGATCTGCCGGTCATCATGATCACGGCCTACGCCACGCCGAAGCTGGCCGTCGAAGCCATCAAATCGGGAGCCACCGATTATCTGGCCAAGCCGTTCGAGCCCGACGAATTGCTGCACGCGGTCGGCCGTTGCGCCGAACGCCACCGGTTGCTGGCCGAGAATGCCGCTCTCAAGGCCCGGGCCGGCAACGGCATCCGCATCGAGAACATCGTGGGCGAGTCGCCCAAGATGCGGGAGTTGCGCCAACTCATCCAGACCGTGGCGCCGACCGATGCCACGGTGTTGATCCTCGGTGAGAGCGGCACCGGCAAGGAGCTGATCGCCGGGGCCATCCATTTCCACAGCCACCGGGCCTCGGCGCCGTACATCCGACTCAATTGCGCGGCCATCCCCGAGACGCTCCTGGAGTCGGAGCTCTTCGGCTACGAACGGGGCGCCTTCACCGGCGCCCACCGGACCAAGCGGGGCTATGTCGAGGAGGCCGACGGCGGGACGATCTTCCTCGACGAGATCGGCGACATGAGCCGGCCGCTCCAGGCCAAGCTGCTGCGCTTTCTGGAGGATGGCTCGTTCACCCGGGTGGGTGGCACCCACGAGCTGCGGGTCCAGGTGCGCCTGATCGCGGCCACCAATCGCAACATCGTCGAGGCCATCAAGAAGGGGGAGTTCCGTGAAGACCTCTTCCACCGGCTCAATGTCATGCAATTCAGGCCGCCGCCGCTGCGCGAGCGGGGCTCCGACATCCCGCTGCTGGCCCGCAACTTCCTGCGCGGATTCGCGGCCAAGCTGGGCCGCTCGGTGAAGGACATTTCGCCCCTGGCGATGCAGGCGCTGCAGGCGCACAGCTGGCCGGGCAATGTCCGGGAATTGCGCAACGTGATCGAGCGGGCCGTCATCCTGGAGACTTCGGAATGGATCCAGCCGGCGAGCCTCCCCGACTTCGAGGTGGAGTCACGCCTGCGGGACGGGCCGGTCGAAAGGAGCGGTGCTGCGCATGGCGGCTCGCTGCCCGAGGCCCTATTGCGATTCGAGCGCGAGATGATCCTCGAGGCCCTCGAGACCAGCGGTGGCAGCCTCTCGAAGGCCGCGGCGGCCTTGGATCTGTCGCGCCATTCCCTGCGGTACCGCATGGGGCGCCTGGGTCTGGGGGTGGACGGCGGCGTTGACGAAGACACGGACAGCGGAACAGGCTCTGGTGTCCGATGAGTCCCTTGTCTACCCAATCGATTCTGATGCTGGCCGACTCGACGTCGCCGCAGCTGCCCTCCGGCTTCAATGCAGAGACCCAAAAGGCCTTCGGTGGTTCCACCGTGGCGTTCGTCGCCGGGTTGCTGGTGTTGGCCGTGGGCGTGATCTGGGCGGTGTTCTTCCGCAAATCCGACAAGCAGAAGGCCCGCGGGGTGATCAGTGAATCGAAGGGTTCGGGGCGTCGCCGTCGTCGTCGTCACAGCAAAGACCGTCCGCGGAATCCGACCTTGGCCGACACGGGCGGTCTGCCCGCCAAGGGATCCGGAAATCTCAATCCGCCGGAGCTGTGAATTCGGGAGTCTCCGAGCAGATCACCCAGAAAAGCGCCTCGAACCTGGCGCTGGCCTTCATTCTCCTGCCTCCCGAGAAGCGCGCGGCCATGTCGGCCCTGTACGCCTTCTGCCGGCAGGTCGACGATGCCGCCGACGAAGACGCAATCCCGGTCGACCAACGCCGTCGGACCCTGGCCGCCTGGCGCGCCGACATCGCCGCCGCCTGCGAAGGGCGTGAGCCCTCGATGGCGGTGAACCGCGAACTGGCTCCGCACATCCAGACCTACCGGTTGCCTTTCCGCCTCTTCGACGAACTCCTGCTCGGAGTCGAAGCCGATCTGGTCCAGACCCGGTACTCCGATCCGGCCGAGCTCGAGCTCTACTGCTATCGGGTGGCGAGCGTCGTGGGGTTGTTGAGCATCGAGATCTTCGGCTACACCGACCCGGCCTGCCGCACCTATGCCGATGCCCTGGGCAAGGCCCTGCAACTCACGAACATCCTGCGCGATGTCGGCAATGATGCGACGCGCGGACGCATCTACCTGCCGCTGTCCGACCTGCAGCGCTTTCGGGTGACGCCCGAGGAGATCCTCCGGCGCGAGTGGTCGGAGCGGTTCCATCAATTGGCGCTCGAAGTCGATGGTCGCGCCCGTCGGTTCTATCAGAAGGCCCGTGAGGTCTTGCCCCCGTCCGAACGGGCATCGATGGTGTCCGCGGAGTTGATGGGCAATGTGTATTGGCGGCTGTTGGAACGTTTGGAGCGATCCCGCTTCCACGTGTTGGAGGAGACCCCGCTTCGCCTCTCCCGCGCCCGCAAGATCGGGATCATTCTCAATGCGGTCCTGCGTTCCCGACTCGGGCTCCGTGTCACGGGCTATGGCCGTTAGACTGATCGTCAACGCGGACGATTTCGGGATCTCCGAAAGCGCCAATCGGGCGATCGAGCGCGCTCATCGGGAGGGCATCCTGACTTCGGCCAGTCTCATGGTCGCCGGCGAGGCCGCCGAGCAGGCCGTCCAGATGGCCCGAAACAATCCCGGCCTGGGGGTGGGGCTGCATTCGGTGCTGGTCTGCGGCCGATCGGTCCTGCCGCCCTCGGAGATCCCCGGACTGGTCGACGCGCGGGGGCGGTTCACCGACCAGCCCGTCGTGGCGGGACTCCGATACTTCTTCGTGCCGGGGCTGCAGCGACAGGTGCGCCGGGAACTCCTGGCCCAATTCGAACGGTTTCGTGCGACCGGCCTCGGGTTGGACCATGTGAATGGGCATCTCAATTTCCACCTGCATCCCGGGGTCTTCGGCGTGCTGCTGGCCGAGGCCGAGGCCCTGGGGATCCGTTCTGTCCGGCTGACCCGCGACCCCCTGATTCAGAACCTGCGTCTGGCCTCCGGCGAATACCTCTACCGGCTCTCGCATGCGGCGGTGTTCGGAGCCTTGTCGCGTCGGTGCGAACCCTTGCTGGCCCGTCACCACCTGCGCCATGCCTCCTGCACCTACGGTTTGCTCCAGAACAGCCGGGTGTCCGAGGAGTACCTGCTGCGACTCCTGCCCGAGCTTCAGCCCGGCACCTGGGAGTTGTATTGTCATGCCGACGAGGACGCCCACCGGCATGAGTTGGAGGCGTTGCTCAGCCCCCGGGTGCGCCGGGTCATCGAGGCGCGGGGCATCCAGTTGTGCCGATATTCCGATTGTCTATGAATCGCCTGATCCTCGTGTTGCTCATGGGCCTCTGCATGGAGGCCATCGGAGTCGTGTTCCTGAGTCGCGGATTGAAGGAGATCGGCGAGATGGACCGCGTCAGCGTCGCCGAAGTGCTGCGGCTCATCCGGTCGGGATTCACCAATGTGCCGTTGCTCGTGGGCGTGGGTTTCCAGGCGGCGTTCTTCGGCTGCCTGCTGTTCCTCATGTCCCGCGGCGACGTGAGTTTCGTCTGGCCGCTGACGTCGCTGGGATTCGTGCTCACCACGCTCGCGGCGCGGTTCGTCCTCCACGAAACGGTCAGCCCGCTGCGGTGGTTGGGGGTGAGCCTCATCGTCCTCGGAGCCGGAGTCATCACTTACACCGAAAAGGTGAAGCCCCAGGTCAAGCCCGGGGTCACCGCCGTGGATCAGGCTCGATGAAGGCCGGAGCCCCCGGGTTTTCCGGATGCGGTTGGGCGCTGTTCCGGAGGGGATTCAGGCCCACCACGCAGGTTCTTCGAAGGGCCGCCTCGGCGATCCTCTGGCCCGGGTTCCTCGTCTGGATCCTCGCCCTATCGGGCATCGGTTGCCGTACCGGTTCAGCGGTCGATGGAGTCCGTTGCGAATACCGCCAGACCCACATGGGCATGCCTTTCCGGATCGTGCTCTATGCGGCCGACCAGACCGCAGGCGACGAGGCCGCGGCGGCGGCCTTCGGGCGCATCGCCGAATTGAACCGGATCCTCAGCGATTATGAGGCCGATTCGGAATTGAGCCGGCTCTCCAAGACCTCCGGCACCGGAGCGGTGGTGCCCTTGAGTCCGGATCTGGCCCGCGTGCTCGAGCGGGCGGAGTCGATTTCCCGGCTCAGCGACGGGGCCTTCGACATCACCGTGGGTCCCTTGGTGGATGTCTGGAAGCGGGCTCGGCGCCAGCGGATGCTCCCGGAAGTGGCGAAGGTGGAGGCGGCGCGGGCGGCCACCGGTTGGTGGCAGGTGGCTCTGGGCCATGATTCGGCGGGTCGGACCACGGCCCACCTGAAGGTGCCGGGAATGCGTCTGGACCTGGGAGGCATCGCCAAAGGGTATGCGTTGGACGAGGCCACCCGGGTGCTGAAGGCCCGTGGGATCGGTTGTTCGCTGGTGTCCGGAGGCGGCGACTTGCTCGCGTCCGGAGCGCCTCCGGGGCAGCGGGGGTGGAAGGTGGAGATCGGTGAGCTCGATGTGCCCCAGGCGCCCCCGGGCCGCGTGGTTTGGTTGAAAAACCGCGCTCTGGTGACCTCGGGGGATCGGTTCCAGCGGGTGGAACTGGGTGGGGTGCGGTATTCGCACCTGTTGGATCCGCGGACCGGTTGGGCGCTGACGCATCCCAGTCAGGTCACCTTGATCGGACCGGAGGCGATGACCACCGATGCGCTTTCAAAGGTCTTGAGCGTGTTGGGGCCGGACTCGGGCTTCGAGCGCATCCGGAAGCTTCCGGTCGAAGCCTTCCTCATGCACGCCCCGCGCGGTCCGGTGGAAGTCCGCCAGACGCCCGGATGGCATCGCTACGAGCGGCGTTGAGAGGCCTCGCTCCGGGAGCCGAGGTGCGCTGGTGCGACCGGCTGGCGAACCCGGAGCTGTCCTACCCTCGCAGCGCAGAACCCATCCTGGGCTCATCCTGACTGGTCAGGCTCACGAGGAACGCTCACAGTGTTGCCCATCCCATGAGGTTTCTGTCGCTGGCCCTGTTCTGGACGGGGATGGCCTTGCTGGCCGTCGAGCCCCATTGGGCCTATGCGCCGTTGGATCGGCCCTCGATCCCCGAGATCGAGGATGGGGTTTCGCATCCGGTGGACGCCTTCATCCGGGCCGGTTTGAAGGCTCACGGGCTGCGCGCGGCGCCGGAGGCCGATCGCCCCACCTTGCTGAGGCGGATCCACTTCGACCTGATCGGGCTGCCCCCGTCGCCCGAAGACCATCGGCGTTTCCTGGCCGATCCTTCTCCGGAGGCCTATGAGAGGGAAGTCGATCGCCTGCTGGCGTCGCCCCGGTACGGAGAACGCTGGGCGCGGCATTGGATGGATGCGGTCCATTTCGCAGAGACCCACGGGCATGACCAGGACCGGATCCGGGAGCAGGCCTGGCCCTATCGGGATTACCTGATCGAAGCGTTCAACGCAGACCGCCCCTATGCGCGTTTCATCCAGGAGCAGGTGGCGGGCGATGTGCTGTTCCCGGATCGTCCCGAAGCCACGGTGGCCCTGGGCATGGCGGCGGCCGGACCGTGGGACGAGAGCACCCTGCGTGACATCCGCGAAGACACCCTGGATCGCCAGTTGGGCCGGTATGTGGATCGCGACGACATGATCAGCACCGTCGTGTCGGTCTTCAACAGCACCACGGTCCACTGCGCCCGCTGTCATGATCACAAGTTCGACCCCATCCCGCAGGCCGATTACTACGCCCTGCAGGCCGTGTATTCCGGAGTAGAACGCGCCCACCGGGTCTTCGATCGCGACCCGTCGATCCATGTCCGTCGTCAGCACTGGATGCATCAGCGCCGTCAGGTGGAGCGTCAGGAGGCGGAGTTGCTGGAATCCCCGCAGACACGCGCGGAGGTCGCGCTTTGGTTGAAGCGCCGTCGGGAGCATCCGGTCGCTTGGAAAGCCTGGGAGAGCCCGTCCTTCCTGTCGGCCGGGGGCGCCACGCTCAAGAGGCTGCCCGATGGCTCGATCCAGGCCAGTGGGTCGAGTCCGGAGCAGGATACCTACACCCTGACCGGGCCCCCGCCGGCGCCCACGGTGAGGGCCATCCAGGTGGAACTGCTGCCCGATGACTCGCTGCCGCATCGGGGTCCGGGGAGGAACGTCGACAACGGCAACCTGCACCTCAGCGAGGTGGAATTGTGGGTGTTCTCGGCCGGGGCCACCGCGCCTCGACGGGTGCCCTGGGCTCGGGCGACCTCCAGTTTCGACCAGGAGGGGTGGACCGTGGCCCAGGCCATCGATGGTCGGGACAAGACGGCCTGGGGGATCCACCCCAAGGAGGGACAATCGCATCGAGCGGTCCTCGAATTGGCCGAGACGCTGAAGGCTCGTCCGGGTGATCTGTGGAGCCTGGTGCTGCGTCAGGTCCACGGTGGAGCGCATGTCATCGGCCGGTTTCGAATCTCCATGACCGACGCGCCGGGCCAGTCCAGCCGGGTGATTCCCGAGCCGGTCGCCTCGATTGTCGACCGCCCGGTCGAAGGTTGGACCGAAGCGCAGACGCGCGCCGTGGCGTCGTTCGTGATTCGGGAACGCCTCCGGGACCAGTTGGCCGGATTGCCCGAGCCTTCCCGAGTCTATGCCGTGGCCGGCGATTTCGAGCCGGATGCCAGCCTCAAGCCGGTGCTGGAGCCCCGACCGATCCACCGGTTGAATCGCGGTGAGATCACCCAACCGCGTGAAGCCGTGGGGCCGGGAGCCTTGACCTGCATCGATGGGTTGCCCGCCCGCTTTTCGGTGCCCGAAGGATCCGAGGAAGGGGCCCGGCGGGCGGCACTGGCGCGGTGGTTGTCCCATCGCGATCATCCGCTGACTTGGAGATCCATCGTCAACCGCGTCTGGCTTCACCATTTTGGACGCGGCTTGGTCGCCACTCCCAACGACTTCGGTCGGATGGGAACCCCTCCGACGCACCCCGAGCTGCTGGATTGGCTGGCCGTGTGGTTCCGGGATGATGCGCAGGGCTCTTTCAAGGCGTTGCACCGCCTCTTGGTGACCAGCGCGACCTATCGGCAGCGCAGCCAGTCTTCGGGCGACCCCGTTGCCTTGCTTGATCCGGACAACCGGTGGCTGGGCCGGATGAACCGAATCCGGCTCGATGCGGAATGTGTGCGGGATGCCATGCTGATGATCGATGGGCGGCTGGATCTGCGCATGGGAGGGCCCGGAGATCGGCAATTCGAGTTGAAGCCCGGCATCCATGTGACGCCCCGGGTGGACTACACCCGGTTCGACAGCGATGCGCCCGAGGGCCGACGGAGGAGTGTCTACCGGTTTCTGTTCCGAACGCTGCCCGACCCCTGGATGGAGGCCCTGGATTGTCCGGCGGGCGATCAACTTCTGCCCGCGCGCAACAACTCGGTGACCCTGCAGCAGGCCTTGGCGCTCTGGAACAATGCCTTCTCCCTCCGGCAGGCGGAGCATTGGGCCGAATCCCTTCAGGCTCGGGGGGGTGACAGCAGCGAATCCTGGAAGGAAGTCGGATGGTGGGCCTGGGGACGCCCCCTCACGGACACCGAACAGCAGGAATGGACCCGGTACGCCCAGAAGCACGGTCTGGCCAATGCCTGCCGGTTGATCTTCAACAGCAACGAGTTTCTCTTCGTGCCATGAATACCCCTGGATTGCCTCTTGGTCGCGGGTTCAGCCGGCGGGAGTTCGTGCGGCATCTCGGGGCCGGTTTCGGGGGGGTGGCGCTCCAGCAACTCGTGGCGGCGAAGACGGTGCGGATCGATCCGGTGACGGCCGGTCATCGTGCCCACTTTCAGCCCCGGGCCAAGCGGGTGATCCAGTTGTTCATGAATGGCGGTGCCAGCCAGATGGACCTCTTCGACCACAAGCCGGAGTTGTTTCGTCGGGCTGGTCAGTCCTTTGATCCGGGCTCGGGGCTGCGGATCGAGGCGCCGACCAGCGAGCCGGGCAAGGTGCTCAAGCCTCCCGTACCCTTGCGTCAGCACGGACAGAGCGGCCGCTGGGTTTCGGACCTGCTCCCCAACCTCGCCCAGTGCGTGGACGACATGGCGTTCCTCATGGCCATGCAGTCCAAGACCAACGTCCATGGTCCGGGCAGTTACCTGATGAACACCGGATCGCTGCTGCCGGGTTTTCCGGCCTTCGGGGCGTGGGTCAGTTACGCCTTGGGCAGCGAGTCCGACAACCTGCCGGCCTTTGTCGTTCTGCCCGACACCAAGGGTCTTCCGTACAACCAGCGCGGTAATTTCTCGGCGGGATTCTTGCCGATCAGCCATCAGGGAACCCTCATCCAAGCTGGCCACGCGTCGCCGATGGCCGATTTGAACCCGCCGAGTTCCGCCCGATTCGTCACACCGGATGCCACTCAAGAAGGGTTGGCCCTGGTCCAGAAATGGAATCGGCAGCATTCGGAATCCCACGATCACGATGCCCGTTTGGAAGGGCGCATTCAGGCCTACGAACTGGCCGCCCGGATGCAACTCAGCGCCCCGGAAGTCTTCGCCCTCGACGGAGAGACCGAGGCGACTCGCCGGCTCTACGGGTTGGACCAGAAAGAAACCCAGGATTTCGGTCGCCGCTGCCTGATGGCCCGAAGGCTGGTGGAACGCGGGGTGCGTTTTGTGCAGGTATGGAGCGGGGCGGGCGGTCCCACCGGCAATTGGGACAACCATGCCAACATGGCCAAGGAACTCCCGCCCATGTGCGCAGCGACGGACCTGCCCATCGCCGGACTCCTCCGCGACTTGAAGGCGCGTGGCCTGCTTGAAGACACCTTGATCCTTTGGAACACGGAATTCGGCCGGATGCCCTTCGCCCAGAGCAGCGAAGGCCGGGATCATAACGGCGGCACCTTCGTGGGCTGGATGGCGGGTGCCGGCGTGCGCCCCGGCGTGGCTCATGGTCAAAGCGACGAGTGGTCCTGGAAGGCGGCTCACGACATCACCACCACCTATGATTTCCATGCCACGGCGCTGCATCTGCTCGGCTTGGATCATGAGCGCTTGAATGTGCTCCACCTCGGGGCCAACCGTCGGCTGACCGATGTCCACGGAGAGGTCATCCGGGCGGTGCTGGCCTGAACCCGGTCAGCCCTCGGTTGCTTTTGGTTCATCCGCGTCGAAGATCATCATCAATGAAGACCCAGTGGATTGCTCTTTCTTCGGCGGCCCTCTTGGTGGTGATTCTGGTGGCGGCCGGTGGGTGTCAGGTGACGCGGGCCGGTTACGAGACGGCCCCGTATCGGGTGACGGAGTCCGACGGGGCCTTCGAAATCCGGGAGTATCCGACGTTGCAATGGGTGGAGACCCCCATGGGGTCGGGAATGGGGGACAAGGACGGTAGTTTCGGTCGCCTGTTCGGATTCATCACCGGGCGCAATCAGTCCCAGCAGAAAATCGCCATGACCACACCCGTCTACATGGCCGGATCTCCGACCCACAACCCGTCATCCCCACGGGTGATGGCCTTTGTCATGCCCAAGGACATGGGCTCGAACTCGGTGCCGGTCCCCAGCGATGCGGCGGTTCGCCGCAGGGAGATGGCCGCGGGGCGGTTTGCCGTTCTTCGATTCCGCGGTGGGCGGTCTTCGGAGCGGGAAGGTGCGGTTCTGGTTGAATTGCAGGCCTGGTTGGCCGGACGCGGTCTTTCGGTGACCGATCCGATGCCCATCTACGGGTATTTCGACCCGCCTTGGACTCCCTCGGTGTTCCGACGCAACGAGGTGATGTTGCGTTTGGCCGAACCGGCGGCCCGGTGAAGCCACCCCGGAGCATGGGGGACGAGTGCGCGTGCGAGATTTCTTGAAAAAACTTTGAGCAAACCGGAGGGATTCGCGTCGGAAGCATTGGTTGGTTCCTGTCCGCTCAAGGGTTGGCAAAGGGAGCTTGCTTTCGGCGAGGTTGCGGATGGGGCTGGGTGTTTGCCTCGTCGAGGTTATGACGCCTGAGTGAAGGCGTGTTCGCTTCCGTCACTTGGGGGTCGGCTCAAAAGGCCGGCCCCCATTCCGTTTCTGAGAGGCCTCACGGTTTCCGGGTGCTGCGGGGCATCGACCGTGGATTGTATCCCGGAATGCTGCTCAGGAATGCCGATCCGGCGAGAGCAGTGTGAGATCGAACCGGGGTCGAGCACCGGTGAGGGTATCGGCGATGAGTTGGCCCGTGATCGGAGCCAGGCTGATGCCCATCATGCCATGCCCGGTGGCGAGCGACAGGTTGGCCCAACGCCGGGTCCGGCCGATGTAGGGCAGCCCGTCGGGCGGCACCGGTCGCAGGCCGAACCACGGTTCGATGCCCTCGAAATCGTTCTCCGTGAAGCGCGGGAAGTACTTCGGCACCGACTTGATGATGCCTCGGACCCGGACCGGATTGATGGTCTCGTTGAGGCCTCCGATCTCCATGGTTCCGCCGAACCGCAGGGCGTCGCCCATCGGGGTGATCGCCACCCGCGCCTCGGTGAAGATCGAGCACAGGTGGGGCAACTCCCGGGGCTGTCGGAGGGTCAGGCTGTAGCCTTTGCCCGCTTGGATGGGCAGGTTGAGCCCCAGTTGGGGGACTGTCTGGGGTGACCAGGAACCGCCGCACAGCACGAATTCATCGGCCTCGACGGCCTCTCCATCCACCCACGCCGCCCGAACCTGGCCCTGCTCGGTCTGCCAGCCCCGGACCTCGGCCCCCCAGCGGAAACGGCACCCCAGGCGTTCGAGCTCGCGTTGCAGGCCGGCCATGAAGCGGTCGGGGCTCAGATGGCAGTCCTGAGGAAAATGCACCGATCCGGCGACCTCCATCGTGACACCCGGGTCCAGCGCGGCCGTTTGCCGAGCATCAAGCACCTCGGCCGGGATGCCCAGCGTACGGGCTTGGGCCGCCGTGTGGGCCTCCTCGTCGAGGGCATGCTGACTGCGGCACAGCATGAGCAGGCCTTTCTTCACGAGCCCGAAGTCGAGTTGGGGCAGGGCGGCCAGGGCTTCAAAAGCGGCGCGGCTGGCCAGACTGATGTCGCGCAGCAAGGGGGCCGCCTTCTCGACCCGCTCGGCCGTGCTGGCCCGCCAAAAACGCCAGCCCCATTCGAAGAGCTGCGGGTCGAAACGCGGACGGATGTAGAAGGGCGACTCCGGATTCCACATCCACTTGAGTCCCAGAGCGACCATGCCCGGGGCCGCCAGCGGGATGAAGTGGCTCGGCACCACCATCCCTGCGTTGCCAAAGGAACAGCCGTTGCGGGCCGGCGGATTCCGGTCGATCACCGTCACCGAATAGCCCGCCTGGGCGCAGTAATAGGCCGTGCTGAGTCCGATGACTCCGCCGCCGACAATGACCAGATTCCCTCGCATGGGCGGACAGGATGCAGGAGGGGGCGTCCAAGGGTCTTGCCCCGAAGCATCGCGCATTCCGAAAAAACCCGCACAACCGGCTGGAATGCGGGGGTATCCCGTCGTTGGCGTTCAGCCGGTGGAATGCGAAGGCCAGGTCAACACGAAGAGGGTCTTCGGCCCCGGAGCGGCATCCAGGCGCAGTTCGCCCCCATGGGCCAAGGCGATTTCGCGGGCTAGGCTCAAACCCAGCCCGGTGCCTCCGGTTTCCCGGTGTCGTGAGGGGTCGCCTCTGTGGAATCGCTGGAAGAGTCGGGGACGGTGTTCCTCGGGAATCCCGGGGCCCGTGTTGGAAACCCTCAGCTCGAGCTGGTCGGGTTGCTGGCGCAACTCGAACTCGATGGCCCCGCCGGGCTCGTTGTAGTTGACGGCGTTGGTGGTGAGATTCTGCAGGATCTGATCGAGGAGGATGGGGTCGGCCGGTGCGATCACCCCGTCGGGCACCGTTTCTTGCACGTGGAGGTGTGGTGCGAGGCTCCGAGCATCGTCGGCCGCCTCCCGGACCGCCTGGCTCCAGTCCACGGGCACCGGTTGCAGGGGGAGTTTGCCCGCGTCGGCCTGCGAGAGCAGGAGCAGCTTCTCCTGGATGGCCCGGAGCCGGCTGATCTCCTCGATCAGGCGCACGCACAAGCGCTGGGTTTCCGAACCCGGTTCGGCCGAGTCCAATGCCATCTCGAGATCCATCTGGAGGATGGTCAGCGGGGTCCGCAGTTCGTGGGCCGCGTCGGCACTGAACCGGGTGGCCTGGTGGAAGCTCTTCTCCAGACGGTCGAGCATGGCGTTGAAGACGGTGACCAGGCGCAGGAACTCCCGGTCGTGGGCGGTGGCCCCGATGCGCTGGTCGAGTCCGCGGGCGGTGATGCCCTCGACACTGCGCGTCAGTTGCGACACCGGCCGCAGGGCCCGCGACGACAGCCACCAGGCGCCGGCTCCAACCCCTCCTAGCACCACGGGCAGCAGGGCCAGAAACAGGGTGCGCAGTCGGGCCATGCCCTGATTCAAGGGGCCGAGGTCGGTTCCCAGGACCAGTGTCTGGTAGGGGTTGCCCATGACCGCCAAGCGCCACTGACGCCCGGCGCTGTCGTGGGTGAGGAAGGTCGGGCGTTTGCGGGGCAGGGGCGGGTTCCGTTCGGAGATGGGCTCGTTGCGCCGTGGGGGTGGTGGAGGCGGAGTGCCCGGTTGCGGTTGATAGGGCGGTTCGTAGTCGTCGAGCGCGGGCAGTGCCTGCGGATCCAGGGTGGTCGGCCACTGTTCGGAGCGGTGCAGCTCGCGGTTCTGTTGCCGCACCCAGAGGATGAACTGCGCGGGTTGTTCGGTGCCCCCGACGAAGCGCAGCGCGTTCTCGAAGCGGCTCCAATGATCGCCGCCATTGACCCGTTCCAGATGCTCGACTCCGAGATTGCGGAGTTCGCGGTCCAAGCGGTCGAGGTCCCGTCGGTAGGTCCAGTTCCAGAAGAGCAGCGCCGCCACCAGCAGGGGCCCCCCGGAAAGAATGCCGGAGAGCAGGGCGATCTTGAGGCGGAAGGAAGGGATCCTCATGGGGCGGAGGGCGGTTGCGCCTCGACGAAGCGATACCCGACGCCCCGGAGGGTCTCGATGCGGGGCCGGAGCGGATCGTCCCCCAGCTTGCGCCTCAGTCGCTGGATGTACACGTCCACCAGATTGGTGCCCGGATCGTGATGGTAGTTCCACACCCGCTCGCAGAGTTGCGGTCGGGTGAACACGCGCTGGGGCGATCGCATCAGGCAGGTCAGCAGGGCGAACTCGCGGGTGGTCAATGCCACCGGTTGCCCGGCCACGCGCACCTCGCGGGACACGAGGTCGACCGACAAATTGCCCGATTCGAGACGGCTGCTGTGTGCGGGATCACGCCGGCGGATGATGGCCTTGAGACGGGCGACCAGTTCCTCGGTGTAGAAGGGCTTGGGAAGGTAGTCGTCGGCCCCCAGATTCAATCCTTCAACCCGTTCGTCCGGAGAACTCCGTGCCGTGAGCAGGAGGATCGGCGTGGAATTGCCGGCCGCGCGGAGATGCCGCAGGACGCTCAGCCCATCCCGACCCGGGATCATGATGTCGAGCACCAGTGCGTCGAAGGCGGAGCGGGATGCCCAGGCCAAGGCGTCATCGCCGTTGTTGCAGGTTTCGACGATGAATCCCGAGGTCTCCAGTGCCTTCCGCACCAGATCGGCGATCTTCCGTTCGTCTTCCACCACCAGGATCTTCATCCGCCATCAAAGTGGTCTGGAGGCGGGCATCTTTCGAGGGGTTTTACATGACAAAACTGTCATCATCGGATCCGCGATCTGTTCATGTGGCTCGCCTAAGGTCAGGGCATGAATCAGGGGCGAATCGGGGTGGCTGGACCGAGTGGACCGAGTGGGCTGAGTGGGCTGAGTGGGCTGAGTGGGCTGAGTGGGCTGGTGGCGATGTTGTTATTGCTTGCAGGCCGTGTCGGTGCTCACGACTGGCACCGTCACGACGAACCGCTCGCGTCGCCCACACCGGCCGCGGCCAAGATGCGCCTGCGGAGCCTGCCCAAGAGCGCCACAGCCGAGACCTCGGCGCGGGCCGATTTGCTGGCGCGCACCTTCGTCCGGTTCCAGCCCTCGGTGCGGTTCTGGTGGAATGCCGAGTCGTTCATGGTCGGATCCGATGGCATGCCCGCCCATGGCATGATGGAAGGCATCACCGCCTGGCAGCGGCAGATTCCCGTGCCCACGTACTACTTCGGCACGAACCAGTGGCGCCTGCCCGTCGAACCGGTGGAGGCGGCCCGCCCTCAACCCATCACCTCGCAGACCTTTTTGCAGGGAGCCATCGCCTTGGCGGCCAATGGCATCCCGATCTTCAACCCGGCCAACAATCGCGGCGAGATCTCGGCGTTGATCGGTGAACTCGATCAATGGGGCGGACACTGCGGTCGTGCCGACGATTACCACTACCATGCGGCCCCGTTGCACCTCACCAACGTGCTGGGTTCGGCCCTGCCCATCGCCTTCGCCATGGACGGGTATCCGATCTACGGGTTGACCGAGCCCGACGGAGCGGCGCCGGTGGGGTTGGACTCCTTCCGGGGTCACACCAATGCCCTCGGCTATTATCACTACCACGCCTCCCTCTCGATGCCGTACGTGAACGGGGGCTTCCACGGCGAGGTAGATGCCGTCGTCAGTACCAATGGTCAGGGACAGGTGGTCAGCCAGGCGGGCGTTCAACCCCGGGTCAACCCGGTGAGGCCCTCCGGAACGGCCCTGAATGGAGCCGCGCTGAAGACCTTCTCCCGACTGGGGCCGGACCAGTACCAGCTCCTCTACAGCGTACCCGCAACGGCACCGGCGACCAACAGTTGGACCTACTCGCTGGATCGCGCGGCGGGCATCTTGAAGGTCACCTATCTCGATTCCGCCGGCCTGCGGACCACCAACTACCCCAATTGGAAACCCGCTCCGGCCCTGGCCTCGTTGCAGGAACCGCTGGTGGTCGTCCCACCGGCTGGGGTTTCGGCCGCCGTGGGCGAATCGGTGTCCTTCACGGTGGTGTCGCAGGGAGCCGGGACCTTGAACCACCAGTGGCTGCGCAATGGGGTGGCGCTGGAGGATTCCGTCTCGGTCTCGGGCGCCCGGTCGACGTCCCTGAAGATCTCCCCCGTTTCGTCAGCCGCGGCCGGTGAGTATTCCGTGCGCGTCTCCAATGCGGTGGGCACCACACTGAGCGCTGCGGCGGTCCTGACGGTCTCCGGGGGATCGGGATCCGGATCAGGGTCGGTGTCCCGGGGGCCGGCGACCCTCGTCACGGGCAACCTGCTTCCCGGAGGACAACGCGTCGCGGCGGTGGGCCGGATCACGGCCGGGGATGGGTCGATCTGGACGGTCCCCGCAGCCACGGCGTTCGTGGACGGACCCAAGGCCTCCGACCTGTACAACGACGTCAGCGGATTCCGGCCCGACGGGATCGCCGGCGTGGATCTCAATACGGTCCCGGTAGTGACTGTCGATCCGGACGGCGAGGTGATCACCGGGTACTTGTTTGCCGACAACTACTTCGAATTGTACGTGAACGGCACCCGGGTCGCCGTGGATCCGGTACCGTATACGCCTTTCAACTCGAGCGTGGTGCGTTTCCGGGCCAAACGCCCCGTGACCTACGCGGTGCGTCTGGTGGACTGGGAAGAGAATCTGGGGCTCGGCACCGAGCTCAACGGAGGCAACCCGTTCCATCCGGGAGACGGCGGTTTCATGGCCAGCTTCAGCGATGGCACGGTGACCGGCCCCGATTGGCGGGCCCAGACCTTTTACATCGCGCCGCTCAATGATCCGGCCCTGGTGGTGCAGCGGGCCGACGGCACGCGGGATTCCTCGGCTGTATCCCTTGATTCCAATGCCGGCACCAACGCCTGGGCGTTGCATTACCCCATGCCCACCGATTGGACTCGACCGACCTTCGACGATGCCGCATGGCCTCGGGCCTCGGTGTTCTCCGAGGCGGAGGTCGGTGTGGACAACAAGCCTGCATACACGCGCTTCCCCTCGGTGTTCTCGAAATCCGGGGCCCGGTTCATCTGGTCGTCCAATCTGGTCCTCGACAATGAGGTGCTGGTGCGGTTCACCGGCAGCGCCGGTTCCGGCGGGGGAGGGTCCACCAACCGGCCGCCCGTGTTTCCGGCAGGTGCCTCCGATCCGCAGCAAGTTCGAGTCGGTGGATCGTTGCGCAAGGAATTCGGCGCCAGCGACCCCGATGGAGTTTCCCAGACGCTGTCGTATCGCCTGGGAACGACTTTGCCGGGAGCTTTGGTGGATCCGGTGACCGGCCGTTTCGACTGGTCACCCACGGTGGATCAGGCCGGTCGGATCCATGCGGTGGAGATCATCGTCACCGACTCCGGGTCTCCGGCCTTGAGCGCCACCAATCGGTTCCTGGTCACCGTGCCCACGACCCGTCCCGATGTGGTCATCGTGGTGACCGACGATCACGGCTTCGGCGACCTGGGGGCTCACGGTGGCCCCGCCAAAACGCCGAACATGGACCGCCTGGGCCGCGAGGGCATCCGACTCGAACGTTTCTATGCGACGCTGGTCTGCAGCGTCACCCGATCGGCCTTGCTGACCGGCCGCCATCCCATCCGCACGGCGGTGAACAATTCCCGGGGACTGAGCCTCCAGGAGCACACCTTGCCGGAGACCTTCCGTGCCGCGGGATACCAGACCTTCATGTGCGGCAAATGGCATCTGGGCGGGCTCTACAATACGGAAACCAACGTGACGATCGCGGGCATCTCCCGGCCGGTCATCCGGGAGAACCTGGAATACCAGCCTCAGAATCGCGGCTGGGACCTCCATTACGGCGAATACACCGGTGCCATCAACTACCTCACCCACGTCAGCCAGGAGACCGGTTCCCTCGACTGGTGGCAGAACGGTCAGACCAACCTCGATGAGGGGTGGTCGACCGACCTGTTGGCCGACCGGGCGGTGCGCTGCCTGAAGGAACGGGATCCCCTGAAACCCCTGGTCCTCTACCTGGCGTTCAACGCGATCCATGGGCCGGTGAGCGCCCCGGCCGAATACCTCGCCCGCCATGCCTCGATAGGAACCACCAACGTGAACCGGCAGAAACTCCTCGCCGCCTTGGAACACATGGACGACGCCTTGGGTCGGGTGCTGGGCCAGATCGACGGCGGCGGCAACACCACCAACACCGTGGTGGTGTTCTTCGGGGACAATGGCGGACAGCAATCCACCGGCGGATCCAATCTGCCGTTGCGGGGCGACAAGGGGGATCTCTTCGACGGAGGCATCCACACGCCGGCGGCCATCCGTTGGCCCGGGGTGCTGCCCTCAGGCATCACCAACTGCCAGCAGTTCATCGGAGTGGCCGACTGGTTCCCGACCTTGTGTGCGGCCACCGCGGTCTCCCCGAGGAACACCGCTCCCTTGGACGGCCTCAATCTCTGGCCCCAGTTGCTTCGAGCCACCAACGGGTGGAAGGCCAGCGATTTCCGCTCCGTCCCTCTGGTGGCCGGCAGCAGTGCCGGCAGCGCTCTGTTCGGGCTGTATCCCAAAGAGGGAACCACGACCGTCTTCAAACTCATCCGCACCAAGCTGCCCGCCGGTGCGGGCGGGGGATTCAGTCAGAGCTTGTTCGATATCCTCAATGATCCGCTAGAGCAGACCGACCTGATCGGCCAAGCCGCCTGGGCTCCGGTGGTCACGTCGCTGACCGCGGCGCATGAGGCCATCAAGCCGGAGTCCTATCCGCCCTACATCGGCGTCCAGCCGGAAGGATCGTCGGTGTCTTCAGGCGCGCCCGTGACCCTCTGGGCCATGGCGACGATCTACGCCAAAGGGGCCCGCGCCCAATGGTATCGCAATGGGGTGGCCCTGCCCGGGGTGACCAACCTGACGGTCGTCGATACCAGCGTCTACCTGAGCCGACTGGAGTTGCCCAATGTCGCGGCCGCCGACGCCGGTACCTATGAGGTGGAATTTGGGGCGACGACCGTGGGTTGGCCGTCGACCGTGCGCAGTCGGAGTGCCGTGCTGACCGTGGCGGGCGGAGGAGGCGGCGGGGGCGGCGGATCGACCAACGGACCGACCGGCGCTCTGGTGTATGACGTCCTGCTGGGTCGGCCGACGGATCGATCCATCGCGCTCAATCTTCTGTCGCAATCCAACCTCACCGCGACCCTCGAATACGGAACGGATCCTGGAACGTATCCGCTCCGCTCCGAATCCCGTGCGGTGACCGCGGGAACCCCGGCGGTGTTCACGCTCGAGGGCCTGTCCCCCAATCAGCGGTATTTCTATCGGGTGCAAACCGTGGCGAAGGACGGGAATCCGCCCCAGGTCGGTCCGATGCGCACCTTTCACACACAACGGGCGCGCGGCAGTCGTTTCACCTTCGCCCTCGAGGCCGACCCTCACCATCGCGACAACGAACCCGCGGTTTGGAAACTGGCCCTCACCAACATGCTGGCCGACCAGCCCGACTTCCTGATCGATCTGGGTGACACCTTCATGGAGGAGAAGATCGGCGCCACCAACGCCTACTACCTGACCCAACCGGGCATCTTCGAATTGCACGAGGAGGTGCGGCGGGGGTTCTTCGGACTGGTCGGACATTCGATGCCGACCTTCCTGGTCAACGGCAACCATGAGGCCGAGGTGGGGTGGTTGCTGAAACTCCAGGCCATCACCAACAACCCGGCCGTCTGGGGAACCCAGGCCCGCCAGCACTACTTCCCGGTGCCCATCCCCGGGGGCTTCTATTCGGGAGCGAGTGCGGTGGACCCCGCTCTGAGAGGTCCCCGCGACGGGTATTACGCCTTCGAGTGGGGCGACGCCCTGTTCGTGACCTTGGATCCCTTCTGGTACACCAGCCCCAAGCCCGGACAGAACGGCTGGAGCTGGACCCTGGGGACCGACCAGTACCAATGGCTGAAGCGCACGCTCGAGGGCAGCACCGCGCGCTTCAAATTCGTCTTCGCCCACCACCTCATCGGCGGGGGCCTCGGCAATCAAACCCGGGGCGGATTGACCTATGCGCCGTATTTCGAATGGGGCGGCTTGAATACCAATGGCACCCCGGGTTTCGCGACCCAACGGCCCGGTTGGCCCATGCCCATCCAGCAATTGCTGCTGACCAACGGCGTCCAGGCGTTCTTCCATGGGCACGATCATCTGTATGTGCGCGAGGAATTGGACGTGCAGGGTGATGGTATCCCGGAGTTGGTGTACCAGGAGGTGCCCCAACCGAGTCGAACCCTCTTCGGCACCAATTCGGCTGCGGGTTATGGCTACACCAACCGCAACAGCGTGGTGCTGGGCAACTCCGGGCACTTGCGCGTCACCGTCTCTCCCGAGGGGGCCGATGTGGAATATGTCCGCGTCTATTTGCCGGAATCGGAGGGACCGGGCCGAACCAATCGCATGGTCAGCCACCGCTACACGATCGCCCCCCGCAAGGCACCGGTTCCCGTGGCCTCCTGGCGCCTGCCCGACACCGGTCAGACCAGCAAGGCGGGACTGCCCGTGGCCGGCGCCGATTCCGACTACACGCTGGATCCGCCGTCCTACCGGGACAATGGCGACGGGACGGTGACCGATCAGGTCACCGGATGGACGTGGCAGCGGATCGACGGGGGTGAAATGACCTGGGAACGGGCCAAGACCTATGCCGCCACCAACACCTTGGGAGGCGTTCCGGCGGGCGGATGGCGGTTGCCCACCATCCATGAACTGGCCTCGCTGTTGATTTATTCGCGGCAGAATCCGGCCCTCGACCTGGCCTATTTCGCCTCGTCCGGTGGCAATGCCGACTACTGGTGGTCCCGCGACACGCCATCCAATGATCCGACCCGGGTCTGGGTGGCCAACTCGGGCGGAGGCACCGGGCCCAAGGTTCAGAGTGAAACCCTGAGCGCCGGTGGAACGCTCCGCTACCATGCCCGGTTGATCCGTGGAGCGGTACCGGCACCGGTGTCCTCGTCGAGGTTCCGCGCCCGGGGCGACGGCATCGTGGAGGATTCCCTCACCGGTCTGATGTGGCAGCAGGCCGAGGCCACCGGCCCCATGGATTGGGGACAGGCTCTGCAAAGCGCCGAAGCCCTGACGCTCGGTGGATTCCAGGATTGGCGCCTGCCCAACATCCGGGAATTGCGCTCGCTGAACGACGAGACCCGCAACGGCCCCTCGATCGACTCGACAGCCTTCCCGGGAGCCAAGTCGGCCCGCTATTGGACCTCCACGCTGCAGAACAACCGCACCACCCACGCCTGGTTCGTGGAGTTCATCAGCGGTATCACCAGCCAGATACCGCGGGAGACGCTCCTCTGGGTGCGCGCCGTCCGGGGTGGCTTCACCAACACGGCACCGGTCCTGTCGCCGATCCCCGACCCGGTCTTGCGCCCCGGAGGCACGTTCCGCTGGACCAATGCCGCCACCGACCTGGAAACCGTGCCGACCGCCCTGCGATTCCAGGCGCAGGGGCAGACCAATGGCCTCTCGATCGACCCGATGACCGGAGTGATGGTCTGGAGGGCTCCGGTGTCCCTGACGCCGGTCGTCCAGATCGCCGGGATTTCAGTGATGGATACCGGCAATCCCGCCCTGGGCGCGACGCAATCGGTCCGACTGAGTGTCCCGGCCCTGACGCGCCCGCCGAGCCTGCAGGTTTCGTCCGGCGATGCCGGCTCGCTCCGTCTTCAGATCGACGGCGAGGCGGGTCCCGGGTATCGCTTGCAGGCGTCGACGAACTTGAATTCATGGAGCGATCTGGGGCAGTTCCTGCCAACCGTCTTCCCCTGGATCTGGAACGACGAGGGTTCGAACGCGTCGACTCCGTGGCGATTTTTCCGCGTGTTGGCCGAACCGTCTCCCATAGCCTCCCCATGAACTCCCATCGCCTCCGTCTTGTCCCCGCATTGCTGATCCTCATGGGGGTGCCGCGAATCGGTGCGCATGATGTGTCGGAGCACGAGGTGCCCGGGAATCGGCAGCCCTCGGCCGGCAAAGCTTCGGTGCCGGCCCGGTTGCCCCTCAAGGTGGCCGATGCGGCGGCCCAGCGTCTCGCACTGTTCAGCCGATTCGGACCGAACGTCCGGGCCACCACCAACGCCACGCAGTGGATCGTGGAGAGCGATGGCATGCCCGATCACCGCATGATGGTGGGCATCACCGCGTGGCAACAGCAGGTACCGCTGCCGCAGCCCTACACCGGCGCCAATGCCTGGAGGATTCCGCGGTTCCCGGTGCCGGCCACCCAGCCCTTGTCGGCCAAGGACCATTTCTTTCGCGGGGCCATCGCGATGGCAGTCAATGGCGTGCCGATCTTCAACCCGATCAAGAACGACGGCCGCACCGACACCTTCCTCGCCGGCGAACTCGACGAATTCGGCGGACACTGTGGCCGCGCCGACGACTACCATTACCACATCGCGCCCACCCACCTTCAGGAGCGCGTGGGTCCCGGGCAGCCCATCGCCGTGGCCCTCGACGGCTATTGGATCTACGGCTTCGACGAGCCGGATGGCTCGCCGGTGGGATCGCTGGATGCCTTCAACGGCCACAGCACGCCGGCCCTGGGCTATCACTACCATGCGACCCGGAAGTATCCGTATCTCAACGGAGGATTCCACGGCGAGGTGGTCGAGCGGGAAGGGCAGGTGGATCCGCAGCCCCGAGCCGAACCCGTGCGTCCGGCACTGCCGCCGTGGCGCGGGGCCCGGATCACGGGATTCGACCGGGTCGCGTCGAACCACTTCCACCTCGAGGTGACGACCGCCACCCAGACCCATCACCTTCGATACCGCCTGAACACCAACCAGACCGCGACCTTCGATTGGGTGGGTGGGGATGGGCGAACGTCGTCCGAGACCTACTCGCTGCCGACCGCAGCAGGGGGGCGCAACGATGCCGAAAACTCCGGGCGCCCCCGTCGCCGCCGTCAGCCATGACCCCTCTTCATCGCCTTTCCGTGGGCCTGTTGTTGGGCCTGTTTTACGGCAGCGCACCGCTGCTGGGAGCGGACTCCACCGACAAATCGCCTCGCCGCAGCCAGGCTTCGGTGCTCGCGGCCGAAGTGCCGAAGGTGCCGTTGCGGGCCTGGTTGTGCCGACCTGGTGCCCAGGACATGTCGTTGAGTCTCTTCGCGCAGGAATCCTTGGAATTCCGGGTCGCCTGGGGCTTGGCGGGGCGGTCGCGTCTTCGTCACTCGGAATGGCTGAGGCTGGAGGCCGGCCAGACGCGGGTGGTCCCCATGACCGGACTTCAGGCGGATCATTCCTATGCCTACACGGTCGCCACTCGGGGCGGGGCCTCCGGCGATCCGGGCTTGCTCCGGGGAACGTTCCATACCCGACGCTCCAAGGACTCCCGTTTCACGGTGGCCCTCCAGGCCGACAGTCATCTGGACACCGGGACCGATGTGCGGCTCTACGAGCAGACACTGGTCAACATCCGGGCCGACGCGCCGGATTTCCTCATCGACCTCGGCGACACCACCATGGTGGACAAGTTTGGCGGATTCTACACCCGCGCCGAATCCCAATACATCGCCCAGCGCCACTTCCTCGGGGCCATCGCCGGTGAGGTGCCGGTGCTGATGGTGTTGGGAAACCACGATGGCGAGAAGGCCGAGAGGCTCAATGGGCATCCGGATTCCATGCCGCTGTGGTCGTTGCGGATGCGCAAGAAGTACTTCCCGAATCCGGAGCCGGGCGGGATCTACTCCGGCAATCGTACCGCCCGGGCCGACGCCGGTCTGTTGCAGGACTATTACGCCTGGGAGTGGGGGAACGCCTTGTTCGTGGTGCTGGATCCCTTCTGGTTCACCCCCTCGCGCCGGAGGGACGATCCCTGGGCGATGACCCTGGGCGAGGAGCAGCACCGCTGGTTGGCCTCGGTGCTGGAGGCCAGTTCGGCTCCGTTCAAACTGGTCTTCATCCACCATCTGGTCGGAGGCCGGGACCGGGAGGTGCGCGGCGGAGCGGCCATCGCTCCGTTCATGGAATGGGGTGGCCGCAATGCCGATGGCAGCGACGGGTTCAGCGAGCATCGGCCCGGATGGTCCCGGCCGATCCACGCCTTGCTCCAAGCCCACGGCGTCTCGGCGGTGTTCCATGGGCATGATCACCTCTTCGCCACCGAGAGGCTCGACGGCATCGTCTATCAGGCCGTGCCCCAACCGGGCCATCCGCGGGCCAACGCTCGGAGCGCTCGGGAATATGGCTACTCGGGCGAGATCCGGGAGGGGTCCGGGCATTTGCGTCTGAGAATCGGCCCTCGGGAGGCGGAGGTGGAGTTCGTGCGGGCGGCGGTGCCCGGCGTGACCACGTCGGGTTTCAAGAATGCGGAGGTGGCCCATCGATATCGCCTGGAACCCAAAGTCGCCCTCAAAACAAGACGCCCACCTTCGTCGTCGCCATGATGATCCGAACCTTCCTCGTTGCGCTCCTGGTCGGAATCCTCGGGGCTTCCGCTCGGGCTGCGGCCCCCAATTTCATCCTCATCCTGGCCGATGATCAGGCTTGGAGCGGCACTCCGGTGCCTATGATCCCAGGCAATCCGCGCAGTGCGACCCCGGGGATCCGGATGCCCCATCTTGAACGTCTGGCCCGCGAGGGCATGGTCTTTTCGCAGGCCTACGCCGGGCATCCCAAGTGCGAGTGTTCCCGGGCCTCACTGCTCATGGGGCGCAGCACCACCAGCCTCAATGCGGTGCAAAAGGACGCCTACCCGTGGAAGGCCCCCGCGTCGGAAGCCTTGCCCCGGTTGCTGCGCCGCGCCCGCCCCGAGTATCGGGCCGCCCATTTCGGGAAATGGCAGTGGCCCGTGTCGCCTTCGGAACTCGGTTTCGAGGTGAGCGATGGGATCACCCAGAACGCCGACGGCACCTCCAAGGATCCGATGGATCCCAAGCAGACCTTCGGCATCACCCGTCGGGCCGAGGCCTTCCTCGAGGAGCAGGCCCGGAGCGGTCGCCCGTTCTTCCTGCAGCTGTCGTACTATGCCGTCCATGAACCTCCGCAGGCGCTGGCCTCCACGCTCGCGCGCATTCCGGAATCGGGTTCGGGACGGGGTGGGCGCAAGGATCCCCGGATGATGGCCGCGATGTCGGAGGATCTCGACTCGGGCATCGGAACCCTCCTGGCCACCTTGGAGCGGTTGGGCCTGGGCACGAACACGGTCGTCGTCTACACGTCGGACAACGGTGGCCGGTCGCCCTTGCTCAAGGGCGGAAAGACCCTCGTCGATGAGGGTGGGATCCGGGTGCCGCTGATCGTTCGTGGGCCCGGAGTCCCCGCCGGGCGTCACTGTGCGGAGCCGGTGGTGGGTTACGACATCCTGCCCACCGTCTTGGATTGGGTGGACGCCGGGGCCGGGTTGCCGGTCGGCGTGGAGGGAGGGAGCTGGAAACCCCTGCTCACGAGCGGTGGGCTCGGCCGGGTGCGGCGGCCCATCGACCGGTTGGTGTTCCACCATGATGTGGAGGTGGAGCACCCTCAGACGGCCCTCCGCCAAGGCGACCTCAAGCTGGTTCACCACTGGGACACCCGTCAAACGTTCCTCTACGACCTCTCATCGGATCTCGGAGAACGCAGCGATCTGTCCCATCAAAGACCCGAAGACACCCGGCGGTTGCTCGCACTGCTGGAGGCCCATGTCCGGCAGGGCTTGGGCGATGCCCGGGTGGATCGGTTGCGTGAGGGAGCCTTTCGTGCGCGGAACGGGGCAGGGGGGCAGGGCGGTCGGGAAGGGAAAACGCGCCGACCTGGCCGTCGGGGTGGTCCGGCAACACCGGAACCAGGACCTTCCGGTCGATGACCGGAAGGTCTGTGGCGGACCGGGCGGTCAGACGTGCTTCACCATCTCGGAGGCCGGGAAGCGGACCTTCTTCTGGGAGGCGTACTTGTCGTCCTCGGCCCGGTATCCGGCGGCGCAGGCGACCACGGTCTTGTAGCCTGAACCTGTCAGACCCAGAATCCGGTCGTACTCCGTCGGAGCGATGCCTTCCATGGGGCAGGTATCCACTCCCAGCAGGGCCGCCGCGGTCATGAACTGACCCAGAGCGATGTACACTTGGTGGGTTTGCCAGATGTCGAGATAGCCCGCCTCGGTCGCCTTTTGAAGGCTTCCCAGCATCATGCCGCGATAACCGGCCAAGGCCTCCAACGATCCGCCGCGGACCTCGATTTGACGGGCCAGAAAACGGTCCACATGGGCCGGATCGAGGCCGGTCTTGACGGCGAAAACCACCATGTGAGAGCAGTCGGCCGGTTGGGATTGTCCCCAGGAATGGGGCACCAGCTGGGCTTTGACCTGGGGGTCGGTGACGACGACGAACTTCCAGGGTTGGAGACCGAAACTCGAGGGAGCCAGGACGAGGGCCGATTCCAGAGTCTTCCAGAGGTCGGTCGGGATCGTGGCTGCCGCGTTGAATTTCTTGGTGGCGTAGCGCCAGTTCAGGGCGCCGAGGAGTTGCTCAGGGGATAGGGTCGTCATGACGTGATCCCGAGGATGGCTTCACCCGATCCGGTCGGCAACTCGGAGTCCATGGGTTGGGGGCGAAGGGCGGGGCGACGCGGGCCGCTGTCGGAGGGCTTCAGCCGATGGGAATGGATGCCATGGCCGGGCTCAGAGACGAAAAAGCCCGGGAAGGCGAACCTCCCCGGGCGGTGAGAAACACTTTCCGCTAGATCACTTGATGCTGCGGAAGAACAGGTTGCCGCCGGTCGGGGCGGGCACCGTGTAGGGGCTCGTCGCACCGGTCACGTTGGAGAACGGCCCGGTGATCGAGGTGGACGATTGAAGGTTGCCCGTGAAGGTCACCGTGATCACGTCGCCCGTGCGACCGAGCGCGAGTGTCGGACGCGGCGGCGTGACCTTCACTTCGGCGCTGGGCACCAACTTGCCCGGGACACCCGCCAGCAGGCGGTAGGTCGCGGAGATGTCCGACGGGGTGGTCGGGAAGAACCGGTACGAGGTGCCGGTGGCGTTGGCGATGTCGACGAAGCCGGAGCCGTCGTTGCGCTGCCATTGGTAGCTGAACGACGTGGCCACACCCTGACGGGTCACCTGGGCGGCGCCGTCGAAGGTCACCGCGGTGGGCGGCGAGCTGACAGCCAGTTTCACTTCCTTGATCTGCCAGCTGGGGGTGCTGCCCTTGGAGCAGTCGTCCCAACCGCCCAGGAACTGGACCACGATCTTGTCGCCCTTGGTGAAGGTGCCGAGGATCGCGGTGCTGGTGATGAATTCACCCGCGGCATAGCCCGGGGAATCAGCGTTGAAGGCGCGCAGACCCTTGAGGACACCGCTGCCTTGAATGACTCCAGGCGCGTAGCCGTTGGCCGTGAAGTTGTCGGCCGGCACCACCGTGAAAGCACCGCCATTGACGCTCACGAGGACCTGACCGCCGTCCCAGAGGTCTCCCTCGAAGGAATAGCGATGAGCGAAGCTCAAGGTCACGGCTAGCGATTCCGGAACCGTGTAGGACGCCGTGTTGAGGCGGCTGTTGTAGGGGCCACCGCAACCGTCCACGGAACCATCGGCCGACCAGAGGCCATTGGCCGGGTCATACACCCACGGGCCCGGAGGTTCCGGTGTGGTGTTGGTGACCGTGAATCCCCCGTCGCTGGAGGTGAAGGCCTGGGTCAGGAACGTCACCGCGGTCGTGGAGAGAGCGCCCTCCTGATTGGTGGGTTGCTTGGTGAACTCCACTTCGGCGTTCGGGTCGACATAGGTCGACAGGTACTTGCCGTCGATCGGGGCCAGCGAGGCCGCCGCAGTGGTGTCGGTCGATTTGCGCCAGGCCACCTTGAGCCAGTCGCCGCCGCCGCCTTCTTTGAGGAGCGTCAGGATCGCATACTTCTTGCCAGCCTGCAGGCTGATCGGGGCCGCCGTCGTGGCCGGATCCCCGACTTCAGGCTCATAAAAGCCATTGCAGCATCCCGGTTCGTTGATGATCGGAGTGTCGGTCACCGGGTTGGGCATGGTTTCGTTGGCGCTCAGATAGACGCGGGAGGCGTCATCGGAGGCGAGGAAGAAGTAGTAATCGCCCGACTCGGTCGGAGTGATGAAGCCGGTGATTCGGGCCATGTAGTTTTCGTGGCTGTCATCGGGGAACACCGTGCGGGTGTCGAACCGTCCGGTGATGGTGCCGAGGGTCGTGGGGGTGCCGGCGATCACTCGCGGGTCTTCGAGAGCGGCCGTGATGGCGGCGTCGCTCGCGCTCGGCAGGTTGTCATAGTGCTCGAAGCGCAGGGCTCCTGAGGCCAACTGCCACGATCCGAAGGTGATGGTGGAACTGGCCGCGATCGCCGTGGCGGGCGCCATCTGGTCTTTGACCCCGGAGACGGTGACCGTGTAGGTCTGGCCGGCGGTCTGCTTCGAGGTGGTCAGCTCGACGACATTGTCACCGATGCTGCCGGCCGGAGCCAACAGCGAGGCGGCGGTCACGGTGAGGCCGTTGATCGTGTAGTTGCCGGCAACCTGCGCGGTCGTCGGATCCAAGGGCTCCGAGAACCAGATGCGTACCTTGTCGAAGCTCGAAAGACCCGCAGCGTACTTGAGGGTCGGAGCGACGGCGTCGGCCGGCGTCACCACCAGAGCCACAGGAGTGCTGGAGCTGGAGCCATAGGCGCTGCTGACCACCACGTCATACGAGCCGGCATCGGCCGCAGTGACACCGCTGAGCGACAAGGTGGGAGAGGTCTTGCCCGAGAGGTTCTGGCCGTCCTTGCGCCATTGGTAGGTCAACGGCGGGGTGCCCGACGCCGCGGCCGTGAGGGTGACCGAGTAACCGGCGTAGAGCGTGCGGCTCGGAAGGCTCGGCTGCTGGGTGATCGTCGGGGCGACGTTGGCCGAGAAGTAGATCGACTGGATGTCGGCCGCGCTCAGCGCCTTGTCGAAGACGGCGACCTCGTCGAGGTTGCCGTTGAAGTAGTCGCCGGCCGAATTGAAGATGCCGCCACCACCGATGTTGAAGTTGAAGCTGCTCGTGCCGTAGTTGGCGATGGAACCGCTGAGTCGGCCGATCTCCTTGCCGTTGGCATAGAGCACGGTGGACGTGGGGGTGCCGATCACCGCGAAGTGACCCCATTCGTTGTCCTTGAAGGGATAGGCCGCCTTGATGTTGCCACCGCGGGCGTTGACCCACAGCTCGATGTTGGCGCCGCCATCGGCGTCACCGAACTCCAGCAGGTCGTTCTGGCCGAAGTAGCCGCCACGACCGCTCTTGACGGCTCCACGCCGGATCCAGCCCATCATGGTGAAGTCGGTCATGTCGTTCATCTGGAACGGAGTGCCGACGTAGCCGGCCGATCCATTGAAGCCACCGCCGACATTCGCGGCCTCGAAGCCGGTGTAGGTGGGGGGCTTCGGGCCTTCAGCGGCCGCCTTCATGCCCGGGTTGTAGGAGCCGGCGATCGAGGCGCCCGCGGAGCCGCTGTTCGCGGCCGAGGGAACGCTCGTCGGGGCCGTGTAGACGCCCTCGTTCAGGCGGTAGTAGGCCAACGGAGCCTGGGCCAGCACCAGACTCTGGTAGGTGGTGCTCGGATTGTTGGCCGCGCCGTTGGCGTAGTGGGCGGAGATTTCCTCGGCGGTCAGCGCCTTGCTGTACAGGGCGACTTCATCGGCGGAGCCGTTCCACCAGAAGGCACCGTCGGCGCGTCCGCCGATGGCGAACCCGCCGGACTGGCCCGGCACGTAGCTCGTTTGAGCGGCCTCGGCCGCCTTGGCGCCATTGACGAACAACTTGGCCGTGGCCCCGTCATAGACGGCCACCACGTGGTACCACATGCCGGACACCGGCGCCGTTCCGCCGGTGATGTTCACCGAGGTGGCCGTGCCGTTGCTGTTGTACATGCGCAGGTTCCAGCCGTTCTCGGCCTGGTAGATCAACCAACCGGTGCGGGGGGCGGCGAATTGCCCGCTGGAGATCGCACAGGTGAGGGTGCCGGAGCCCGCGGCGTGTTCGACATTCGGGCTGAGCCAGGCCTCCACGGTGAAGGGGGCCTTCGGGTTCATCTCGGGCATGTAGGGCACCATGGTCACCGAATTGGCGGTGGCATCGAAGCCCACGGCGCTGTCGGTGCGGCCGGTCAGCGCACCGGGAACCGGGTGCTGGGCCGTTCCCAGATAGTATCCGACGGCGGAGTCGCCGAGGGAACCTGCATTGACCGCCACATCGGCGGCGGGAGGTTGCGTGGTCTCATTCAGCCGCCAATAGGCGACCGGTTTGAGGTTGGAGACCGTGGAGGCGTAATCCGCCGTCAAGGTCGTCGCCGCGCCGGAAAACAGCGCGAGAATGCCTGTCAATTTCAGGGTTCGGAGTTTCATGGTTGTAATGGGACTGCCGGTTCGTCGCGCCAGCCGGGTTAGGAGCTGGACAAAATCGAGGCCTACCACGGACCCCCGCTGTGGCCAGCAAGGTCGACCGACCACGGCGCTGGTTGCCATGACCGATTTCCGTGGAAAGTCACGATTGCGTGAACCTTAGCGTGCTGAGACTTCAGTGAGTTCGCATCAAGTCAAGGTGAGGTTTTGGATTATGAAGAAATTGGCAATCTGAAGTATCGATAGGTTCCAGCCCATTGTGGCTGAACGATGGGCCCTGATCGTCGGGACCATGTAAAATATTCCGCTGGAACGAGGTCGATGGGTCGATTGAAACCGGGTCGACTTTCAGGCGAAGGCTTCAGGGGCGTCGATCGGCCATCAGGAATTTCTTCACCCCTGAATTTCTTCGGTGGCCTCCACCGATGAGGCAACGGGCAAAGCGGAGGGACGCGAGGTTGATTTCCAATGGCTTGGCCGAAACGTCCAGCGGGATCGGTCATGCCGTCTGCGCCTTCTTCCGCAGGAGGCGTGTCGTCCGCTCGTTGGATGCACAAATCCGCGACCCTCGTTCGCTCCTGTGGACCGATCCGTTCCGGTTCAGGCGGGGCCGCTCAGGGTATCAAAAGGAAGGGCGCCCAAGGGCGCCAAAAACCTGTTCTCAGAGGTGGGGTCGCTTTAGCCTCCCGACATGAGCACGTCATCCACCCCCGACCTGGTCTTCGACGTGGGGATGAACAACGGCGACGACACGGGATTCTACCTCGAGTGTGGTTTTCGAGTGGTGGCCGTCGAGGCCAACGACGCGTTTTGCACCCAGGTGTCGGCCCGTTTTCCGGAGGCGGTGCGCGACGGCCGGTTGATGATCCGCAACGTGGCCGTGGCGGGTGAACCGGGCGAGGTGGAATTCTGGATCAATGAGGATCATCCCGAGTGGAGCGCTCTGGATGTCGCGAGCGCAGCGCGGGGAGGGCATCGTCATCGGAAGGTCACAGTGCCTGCGGTTCGGTTCGCGGATCTGCTGCGCGAATACGGAGTGCCCCATTACCTGAAGGTGGACATCGAGAGCGCCGACCATTTCTGCCTCGATGGGTTGCGGGAGGTGGGGTTGCCCGATTACCTGTCGGTCGAGGTTTCCGATGTGGCCTTGGTCGATGCCTGTCAGTCGTTGGGATACCGCCGTTTCATGCTCGTCGAGCAGAGTTCGCTGTTGCCGATCGATGCCTGGTCGGGCGCGTGGGGTTGGACCGATCAATTGCCGCGCATCTTGACGGCGCATCGGGCCTGGCCGTTCCGTTTGATTCGCAAGCTCACCGGTTATCGGCGAATCCGGGCGTTGGGGCAGCGTTCGAGGCGCTTTCCCGGCCGGGATTTCCCGATCGGCTCGTCGGGCGATTTTGGCCCCAACCTGACGGGCCGATGGATTTCGGGTGACGAGGTCAAGGCTCTGTGGCACCGGCACCACCGTCATTGGACCTCGCATGGTCGGGAGTTCTGGTGCGACCTGCACGCCTCTCAGGATTGAAAGGCGTGACCAGGGCCTCCAGCCGGTGACCGATTCAGAGAGACTCCCGCTTCAGTACGACTTCAGGTCGAAGCAATGGAGCAACTCCTGATCGCGCAGGTAAAGGCGACCATTGACCACCACGGGGTGGGGCCAGATTCCGCCTTGCGGGCTGCGGTTTGACGTCAGGGGGTTCAGCTTGAAGCGGCTCAGTTCCTTCCAGCCCTGGGTGCTGGCCTCGACCAGAGCCACATCGCCGCTACGTTCGTCGAGGCAGATCAATTTGCCATCGGCGTAGGTCACAGCGCCCTTCCCGAAACCCTTGTGCGACCAGATCTCCTTGCCCGTCTTGAGTTCTTGGCAGACCCAGCCGGCGCCGTCGGAGTGGCCGTACAGGTGCCCATCGACGCAGACCACGCCACCGTGGTGATTCTTCATCACCTTGTTGGAGTAGAGTGGTTCCACCGAGTTGTCCTTGCCCAAGCGGATGGCCTCGCAGCCCACGCCGTATCCTGCCGTCACGTAGACGATGCCATCTTCAAAGATCGGAGTCGGGATGACCGCGACCCGGCCAGGGAACTCCTTCTTCCAAAGGACCGAACCGTCTTTGGGTGAGACACCGAAGAAACGGTTCATCACCAATTGCACCACCTGAGGTTGACCGGCGTGTTCGATCAGGATCGGCGAGGAGTATTGGGCATTGTCGGTGATCGCTTTGGAGCGCCAGCGGACCGCGCCCGAGGTTTTGTCCAAGCCGGCCAGCGTGCCCTGGGATCCGCCCGGGGTGCACACCACCACATCACCGACCACCAGAGGAGACTCGGTGTAGCCCCAGTCCTGAAGTTTTCCGCCCAGATCGGTCACCAGATTCTTGGACCAGAGCTGTTTTCCACTCCGGGCATCCACGCAAATCAAAAGCCCTTGTCCGCCGATCGCGTACACGTGGTTTCCGTCGACCGTGGGGGTCATTCGTGGGCCGTCGCCCCAGTTGTTCGGATATTTTGGTCCGGCTGGGGTGCTCCACAGTTCCTTGCCCGAGGCAGCGTCCACCGCGATGAGGAACTCCTGACCCTCTCGCAACCCCATCGTGAACAGGGAACCCTGAGCGATCGAATAGCCGGCGTAGCCCAGCCCCGCCTTCTCGAAGAGCCAGACCCGCTTTGGGCCCTCCTGAGGCCATCGAGCCAAGAGCCCCTTGTCCGGAGAATGGTCGCGCCTGGAATCCCCCCGCCACTGCGGCCAATCGGCTGCAGACAGCGACGCAGCCAACATAGAACCCACGACCATAAGAACCCGCGGCGAGAGCATCGTCATACCCGACTGCTTAGCCCATAGCCCCCTCCCAAGTCAAACCACAATAGAGTGACAGGTTCATTATTTGACATATTGGCTCCGGGTGGGTAGAGTTGAAGGAATGAGGCTGGCACGGGTCAAAGGGCGGGGAGACGGCAGTGCGGTGTACCATTGTATCTCGCGGACGGTGGGGGGGCAGTTGCTGCTCGATGACGGCTGCAAGGCCAAGTTGGTGGGCTTGTTGTTGCCGCTGGCTCGTTTCTGCGGGTTGGAGGTGATCACCTATTGCATGATGGGAAATCACTTCCATGTGCTGGTCCGGGTTCCGGTGCCGGTTCCGCTGAGCGACGAGGTTCTGTTGCGTCGGGCCGAAGATTTCTACGGGCAAGAGGGTTTTCTGGTGGTTCTGGCGCGAGAGGGCATGAGCGCCGGGGGGGGGATGCCGGCTCAAGTGCGTCAGATTCTGCTGGGGCGCATGGGGGATGTGTCGGTGTTCATGAAGGAGTTCAAACAGCGCTTCAGCCGCTGGTACAATCGCAGGTCCGATCGCTTCGGGACGCTTTGGGCCGAACGCTTCAAAAGCGTCCTGGTGGAAGATTCCTCCGAGGCGCTCCGGACGGTCGCGGCCTATATCGACCTCAATCCGGTGAGGGCTGGGTTGGTGAACGATCCCAAAGATTACCGGTTCAGCGGTTATTCTGCGGCATTGGTGGGACAACGCGAACTCCGCCAAGGATTGATGGGGGTTTTTTCGGAATCGAATTGGTCTAGAGCGGCCACTCGGTACCGGGAATCACTGATGGTTCAAGGGGCAGGCGATGCAGGAGGTTCGAAGAGACCCGTCGATCGGGAGACGATTCGTCTGGCGTTGAGCCAGGGGTGCCGGTTGAGCGAGGCCGAGGTGCTTCGATTGCGGATCCGCCACCTGACCGAGGGCGTGGCGTTGGGGTCCCGGGAATTCGTGAATGCGGTGTTCGACCGATACCGTCCGCTGTTCGGCCCTAGACGTCGCGATGGAGCTCGACCCATCCGGGGAGCACCTCTGCCCACGATCTCAACGCTGCGCGACCTCCGGGTGAATGCGGTCTACTGAGGCGATTGGAGTTCCATGCCAACGATGAGGGTCGCAACTTCGCCGTAATATACGCCCGACACGCCCGACAAGCCCAATACACCCCGGATTTTCAAACCTCTTTCCGCTCGCCGGATTGACCATTACTCGACTCCGATGCCGGGATCGAACCTCAGAATCCGCTCGCCTTGGATCTAGGGGGTGCCGTTTCCTCGGGGGCGACGATGGCAATGCGAACAAGACGGGTGCTGCTGGTGGATTCGGTGATTTGGCCGCCGGGTTTGGAGCCCGATCCCCGTCGTGACGTGTGCGGTTGGTTCAGTCGTTGGACTCCCAAGTCTTCGTCGGTCGAATGGTCCCGCGCCGGGGTCGAAAGCGATATCAACCAGGTCCATGCTCCCGGGGACTGGGACGGTGTCATTCTCAGTGGTTCGCCCCGCGATGCCTGGACCGACGACGCGGTGAACCTCCAGGTCGGCGAGTGGATCCTCCGCTGCCGCGACGCCGGAGTGCCGGTGCTGGGGGTGTGCTACGGACATCAACTGATGGGCCGCGTTCTGGGGGCCAAGGTGGCTCCGCACCCTCTGGGCCTCGAATTGGGCAATACACCCGTGACGCTGACTCCGGCCGGTCGGTCTTCGAAGCTCTTCGACGGGGTGCCCGACCAGTTCGATGTGCTGTCGAGCCACTCCGATGTGGTCTCGGATCTGCCGCCAGGGGTCTCGCACACGGTTGCCGGCACCTTCGCCGCGATCCAGGGGTTGCAAGACTCGACAGGGCTGCTCCATGGGGTGCAGTTCCACCCCGAGACCGATCCGGACACGCTCCGATTGATCTGGAATCCCCGCCGCGAGCTGTGGCGTCCGCGGGTGCGTTTTGACCTGGACGAGGTGTTGGACAATCTGAAACCCACACCGGCAGGGCGACAAATCCTGCAGAATTTCCTTCACCATTTCGTCCAGGGATGACCCTTGGCCCGAACCCGTTCTTGCAACATCCTCTCTCAACCGAATCAACATGAGTCTGACTGCGTTTTCCTTCCCGACCCGAACCCTCTACGGCGCCGGTGCGCTGGCTGAATTGCCGGCCGCCCTGCAGAAACTCGGAGTCCGACGCCCGCTGGTGGTGACCGACGGGGGACTGGTGAAGACCGATGCCTTTCGGCAGCTCGCCGCGGTGCTGGGCGCGGGGGATCAGGGAAAGACGTGGTTCGTCTTCGACGGCGTCCACCCCAATCCGATCGAAGAGGACGTGCGTCAGGCCGCGGCGGCGCTGCGTGATCACCAGTGCGACGGGGTGATCGCCATCGGCGGCGGAAGCCCCCTCGACGCCGGCAAGGCCGCACGCCTTCTGGCCCGCCGGCCGGGGTTCGATCTGGCCAAGTTCTACGACGAGTCCGACTGGACCGGCCTGATGCCGCTGGTGGCCATCCCGACCACGGCCGGCACGGGCAGCGAGGTGGGGCGCAGTTCGGTGATCACCCTCGATGCGACCCATCGCAAGGCGGTGCTGTTCAACCCCGAGATGCTGGCCAAACTGGTGATCCTCGATCCGGCGCTGACGGTCGGTCTGCCGCCCCACCTCACGGCGGCGACCGGCGCCGACGCGCTGACCCATTGCATCGAGAGCTTCACTTGCCCGTCGTTCCACCCGATGTGCGACGGAATCGCGCTCGAAGGAGCCCGGCTGATCTTCGAGGCGTTGCCCATGGCCTTCCGCAATGGCCAAGACTTGGAGGCTCGCGGGCATATGCTGGTGGCGGCCGCGATGGGGGCGGTGGCCTTCCAGAAAGACCTGGGAGTGGTGCACTCGCTGGCCCACCCGTTGTCGTCGATCTGCGGCATGCACCACGGCTTGGCCAATGCCCTGTGCCTGGTCGCGAGCATGCGTTTTTGCAGCGAACGCCGACCCGGATTGTACCGACGCGTCGGGCAGGCGGCCGGCCTCGAGGTGACCCGTCTCTCGGATGCCGAGGCCGACCGGGTGACGATCGCTTTCGTGGAGTCGTTCCTGGCGGGGCTGGGCCTCGACAAGAAGCTCTCGCAGTGCGGCGTGAAACCGGAGCATCTCGACGCGCTGGTCGCCCAGGCCTGGGAAGACCCGTGCCACCGGACCAACGCCGTTCCGGTCACCGCCGCCGATCTTCGTGCGCTGTACCTCCAGGTGCTCTGATCGGGTCGATGCCGCCGCAAACCTCTCTCGCAATCCGCTCCTGAATTCCACCCCATGATTCCGCATCAATTGTTCCTGGATGGTCGCTACACCGGCGTCGAGGGAACCGCCAAGACCCGACTGGTCAATCCCGCCACGGCCGAAGTCTTCGCCGAGGTCGACGCCGCCACGGTCAAGGAAGTCGACGCCGCCGCGGTCTCGGCCCACGAGGCCTTCGAAAACGGGTGGCGCGATCTCGCGCCGGGAAAGCGGGCCACGGTGCTCTTCAAGATCGCCGCGCTGATCCGCGAGAACGCCGAGGCGTTGGCCCGGCTCGAGGTGATGCACGTGGGCAAGCCCTTGGCCGATGCGCGCGATGAGGTCGCGCTCGGAGCCCGGGTCTTCGAGTACTACGCCGGCGGCATCGGCCGCTTTTTCGGCCAGACGATTCCGGTGGCCCGCGGCGGGCTCGATTTCACGCTGCGCCAGCCGCTGGGTGTGGTCTCTGCGATCGTGCCGTGGAATTTCCCCTTCGCCATCGCCTGCTGGAAGGTGGCCCCGGCGCTGGCCGCGGGGAATGCCGTGCTCCTCAAGCCGGCGTCCATTTCGCCGCTGACCGCGCTGAAGCTCGGAGAACTGGCCCACGCCGCCGGGTTGCCGGCCGGCATCCTCCAGGTGATCACCGGCCCCGGCGGAACCCTGGGTGATGCACTGGTCACCCACCCGCTGATCCGAAAGGTGTCGTTCACCGGTTCCACCGAGGTGGGCCGCCGCATCATGGAGCTGGCCAGCCGCAACCTGACCCGGGTGTCGCTCGAGTTGGGTGGCAAATCGCCGAACATCGTCTTCGCCGATGCCGACTGGGAGAAGGCGGCCGACGCGTCTCCGATGTCGGTCTTCGCCAACACCGGGCAGGATTGCTGCGCACGCAGCCGGGTCTACGTCGAACGCCCGGTCTACGAACGCTTCGTGGAACGGTTCGCCGCGGCCACGCGGAAGCTCATCGTGGGTGATCCTTCCAACGAGGCGACCCAACTGGGGCCGATGGTCTCGTCGGGCCAGCGCCAGTCGGTCGAGGAGTATCTGGCCGATGCCCGACGCAACGGCAGCACGGTGGTTTGCGGGGGGGGGCGGCTGGATTCGCCCGGCTTCTATCTGGAGCCCGCGATCCTCACCGGGGTCGATCCCACCCATCGCTGCTGGCGCGAGGAGATCTTCGGACCCGTGGCCGCGGTCGTTCCCTTCGATGACGAAGCCGCGATGCTGCGGGACGTGAACGCGTCACCGTATGGGCTCAGCGGATCGGTCTGGACCCAGAATCTCTCCCGCGCCCTGCGCGTCTCCCGCGCGGTCCAAAGTGGCGTACTGTCGATCAACAGCCACAGCAGCGTCCATGTGGAGGCTCCGTTCGGCGGCTTCAAGCAGAGCGGCCTCGGGCGCGATCTCGGGATGGCGGCGATGGAAGGCTACTCCGAGGTGAAGAACGTGTACGTGGCCGAATAGTCGGTGATCCATCCCCCACCATGACCCTCCAACAGCTCAAGGCGCAGGTGAAGTCCGGCGCCATCGACACCGTCCTCGTCGCCATTCCTGATCCGTTCGGGCGGTTGGTGGGCAAGCGCTTCCACGCCGGTCACTTCTTGGAGTCGGTGGTGTCGCACGGCACCCACGGCTGCAGCTATCTCCTCACCGTCAATCTCGACATGGACCCGCTCGATGGCTTCGGTGTGGCCAATTGGGATTCGGGCTTCGGCGACTTCGAGATGGTGCCCGACGCGACCACGTTCCGCCTGATGCCCTGGCTGCCCGGGTCGGTCCTGGTCCTGTGTGATTTCCGCCATGCCAACGGGTCGCCGGTGGCCGAGGCCCCGCGCTCGGTGTTGCGACGCCAGCTCGACCGGCTCAAGGAACGCGGCCTCACCTGTTTCTGCGCCAGCGAGCTCGAATTCTATCTCTACGAGCAGACCTATGGGGCCGCCTTCGAGGCGGGCTATCGCAACCTCAAGCCGTCGAGCGATTACCGCATCGACTACCACCTGATGCAGCCCGGTCGCGACGAGCCGTTGATGCGGGCCATCCGGAACGGTCTCACCGCCGCCGGCGTGCCCATCGAGAGCAGCAAGGGCGAGTGGAGTCGGGGCCAGCATGAGATCAACTTCACCTATGGCGAGGCCATGGAGATGGCCGATCGGCACGTGGTCTTCAAGCAGGGGGTCAAGGAGATCGCCGCCCAGCACGGCAAGTCGGTGAGCTTCATGGCCAAGGTGGCCCCGACCGAGGCGGGCAACTCGTGCCACATCCACATGAGCCTGTGGAAGGGGGAGCGCAACCTGTTCTGGGATCCTAAGGCCAAGACCGGCTCCACGATGTTCCGTCAGTTCCTGGGTGGCCTGATGAAATACTCGCCGGAGCTGTGCCTGTTCTACGGTCCCACGATCAACAGCTACAAACGCTATCAGGCCGGCAGCTGGGCTCCGACCCGCATGGCCTGGGCTCAGGACAATCGCACCACCGGATTTCGTGTGGTGGGCCACGGCAACGGGTACCGCCCGGAGAACCGGATGCCCGGAGCCGATGCCAATCCCTACCTGGCGTTCGCCGCCATGATCGCCGCGGGTCTGGCCGGCATCGATGAGAAGCTGGATTGCGGCGAGCCGTACACCGGCAACGCCTATCTCGATCCGAAGCTGCCGCGCCTGCCGTCGAGCCTGATCGCGGCCGCCGAGTTGTTCCACGGTTCACGCCTGGCCCGTGAGGCCTTTGGCGATGCCGTGGTCGACTTCTCGGTCCACCACGCGCGGCTCGAGCATCAGGCGTTCAGCGATGCGGTGACCGACTGGGAGAAGCAGCGCTACTTCGAGCAGATCTGAGCCGCCCCGGTCGGAGATTCCGGGAGGGGTCCACGCCGGGCGGTTCAGGTCCTCTTTAGGCCTCTTTCAGGTCGACCTTCAGGCCCGAGTTGTCGGGCTTGAGGATGTGGACGGCGGCCTTGGGCATCTTGCGCTGCAGGGCCGTGACCACGGCCTCCGGCTGGTCGATCGCCAGGCACATCAGGGTGGATCCGCTGCCGCTGAGCCAACCGCCGACGGCGCCGGCCTTCACGCCAGCGGCGAGGATGGCATCCATGCCCGGAATGAGCGGGGCCCGGTAGGGCTGATGGATGCGGTCGTCGAAGCAGCCCCGCAGCGCCTCCAGCCGACCGGTGGCGAAGGCGGCCGTGACCAGCGAGGCCCGGTTCAGGATGTGGATCGTGTCGGCCTTGGAGAACGTCTGCGGCACGCGCTTCCGCGCCTCGGGCGTGCTGACCTCGAAGTCGGGGATGAGGGTCACCAATCGGATCCGGCTGGGCAACGGCACCCGGATGCAGCGGACCTCGTCGCCCACGAATCCGGCCGCGGTGAATCCGCCGAAGACGGCCGGAGCGGCGTTGTCGGGGTGTCCTTCCAGGGCGGCCACCAGTTCCAGGAGGCCTTGTCGATCCAGCGGGCTGCCCTGCAGCGCATTGAGTCCGGCCACGCAGCCGAGTCGCGCGGTCACGCTGGACCCGAGTCCGCGCGCAATGGGCACGTCGCCCGACAGGTGGATGTCGATACCGCAACGCGCGCGGCGAGTCTTCTTGAAGAAGGCCTCGGCGGCCTCCTCGAGCATGGCCAGCGCGCCGGCCCGCGCCGTGTCGGCGATGGGGGAGGTGATGTCGATGCGGCGGTCGGCCCGTCGGCTGACTTTGGCCCGGTTGTAGAAGGCGACGGCCAATCCGAGGGTGTCGAAGCCCGAGCCCAGGTTGGCGGTCGTTCCCGGAACCCGGACGGTGGCCACAGCGGCGGATGTCATGAGCCGCATGAAACGGCAAAACCGGGTCGGATCTCAATGGATTAGAGCGAGGGGCGGGGGTCTCGTCGTGTCGGCATCCACAGGATCTTCATCGTGTGCGTTTTTTATTCCGGGTGGTTTCCATTTTTCTGGCAGGGCCTAGGCTTGGGGCGATGTTTGGTCTGATTCACGATTTGATGCAGTTGTCGCTGGGGAACCCCCTGCTGCTGATCGGGGCGGCTTTCCAACTCTGGATGCTGGTGGATGCCTTGCGCCGGGAGGAATGGATCTGGGCGGCCTGCATCCTGTTCTTCAGCGTGTTCAGCGCGGTGTTCTATTATTTCATGGTCTACCGGGCGCAGGGAGCGGCCGGCGGCGGACTCGGCCTGAGGGGCTTCGAGTTGCCGGGAGCGGCCGATCGCCGTCGGATCAAGGAGTTGGAAGGCCGCATCCATCACCTCGACAAGGCCCGCGACCACTCCGACCTGGCCGATCTGTATTTTTCCCAGGGCAAGCTGGTCAAGGCCGAGGCCTCCTATCGCCGGGCCCTGGAGCGCGATCCCGAAGACGACGACACGCTGAGCCACCTCGGACAGTGCCTGTTGCGTCAGGGCAGGGCGGCCGAGGCCAAGCCGCTGCTGGAGAAGGTGTTGTCGGCCGATCCTCGACACGATTTCGGCTACACGCTGATGGCGTTGGCCGAAACGCAGACGGCGCTGGGCGAAGTGGATGCGGCTTTGCTCAACTGGAAGCGGGTGCTCGAGCACAACAGCTATCCTCGCGCCCGGGTCCAGTATGCCGAACTGCTGGCTTCGCGGGGGCGGGTCGATGAGGCGCAGGCCGAGATCGACGAGGTGCTCGCCGATCAGAACCACTCGCCCGCCTTCGAAAAATCCCGCAATGCGGTTTGGATCCGCCGCGCCCGCAAACTGGAGAGCCGGTTGTGAGGCTCCCGGTGGCGAGCCTCTCCGCTTGGCGGTTCCCGGGATCGGGGTTCCAGCAGTGGGTTCCGACGTTGATCCCGACGGAAATCCTCCACGGGCTTCTGTGCGGTGGCCTTTCGATCCTCCTGGCTTCGGTGCCGCTCTCGGCCCAACCGGTCTCGCCGCTCATCCAGAGGGATTCCATCGCCCGTCCCGACGCGGGGGGGCTGGCGTTCGCATTCACCGCCGACCCGATCGACCCGGGCTCCTTCCGCATTCAGGTCGCCGGAAGCCTGGCGTCTCCGGTGGTGTGGACACTCGATCCCGGCGCCACGATCACCGAGACCGTGCCGGGGAGGTTCGAGGCGCGGATTCCTCCAGTGGCCCAAGAGGTTCCCCGGTTCTATCGCGTTCTGGTCGAGACGTCCGTGGCGGGCCTGCTGCAGATCACCGAGGTCATGAGCGATACCACGGCGGTCTTCCCGGATACCGCCGGGGCTTTCTGGGATTGGATCGAGGTGTTCAACCCGCAGGATCGGGTCATTGCGCTCGGGGGATTTGCCCTCTCCGACGACCCGCTGAAACCGGGACGATGGCGTTTCCCGGAACGTTGGATCCAGCCGGGTGAATCCCTCGTGGTTTATGCCTCGGGTCTCGACCGCGTGGGGCCCGCCAATGAATTGCACACCGATTTTCGGCTCGATGCCGCCGGCGAGACCCTGACCTTGAGCGATTCGGTTGGGCGGATCGTCGACCAAGTAACCGTGCCACGACTGGGCCCCAACGAATCGCTCGGGCGCCCGCCCAACCCCGAGGCCGGGGAGTGGGTCGTGTATTCCAAATCACAGTCCACGCCGGGGGGCGCCAACGGGGTCGTCGCGTTGGGGCCGCCGCTCCCGCCGCCCGTGTTCTCGGTCGATTCGGGTTTCCATGCGGCGGGTGCCGAGGTGGTGCTGGAACTGCGCGGGTCACCGACCAATGCCCTGATCCGCTACACGACCAATGGCGACCCGGTCACAGTCGTGTCGCCTGCGTGGTCGGGCCCGCTGCGCATCTCGCGTTCGATGGTGGTGCGGGCCAAGGCCTACCTCGAGGCGCGCTCGAGCGCCGAGTCGATACGCAGTTATTTCTTCGGGGTTTCCCACGATCTGCCGGTCATCTCCCTGGCGGCAGCGGGATCGAACTTCGACTTCAAGAATGGCTACCTCATCGGCATGGGGACCAGCGTGTTGAGTGCCAGCGGGCAGGTGCTCCAGAGTTATCCCTACTCGGGGTCCAACGCTTGGAAAGACCGGGAGATCGAGGTGGGCTTCGAATTCTTCGACGCCGACCACCAATCCAAGGTCCGACAGAAAGTCGGGATGTCGGTCTATGGCGGTTGGGGTTCTCGGGGGTATCCGCAAAAATCCTATGCCCTCTCGGCCCGAGCGAAATACGGCGACGGCAACCTGGCCTACCGGTTCTTCCCGGATCGCCCGATGGACGAGTTCGAGGCCCTGGTGTTGCGCAATTCCGGCAATGACAACCAGAGCACCCACCAGACGGCCGTCCGCTCTCCCATCACCCAGTTCGGGCCGGTCAGTTCGTACGGCAGCTATTTCGTGAACGGCCAGTTCACGCTCATGCGCGATGCGCTGTTGCAGCGCCTGCTCGACGACACCGGATTGGACACCCAGGCCTATCGCCCGGCGGTGGTGTATCTCAATGGCGACTACTGGGGCCTCCACAACCTTCGCGAGAAGCTCAACGAGCATTACGTCATTGGGAACCATTCGGTGCCCCGCGGTGGACTCGATCTGATCGAGGGCTACGGCACGGTGATCGCCGGCGACAGCCAGGCCTACACGGCGATGCGCTCGTTCGTCACCACGAAGGACCTGACGATCCAGTCCAACCTCGACACGCTCCTCGACCGCCACCTCGATCTGGACAACTTCCTCGATTACCACGCGTCGGTCGCCTACTTCCAGAATTTCGACATCGGCAACGTCAAGTGCTGGCGGCCCCGGGTCCCGAACGGACGGTTCCGCTGGATCGTCTACGACCAGGACTATGGGTTCCATCTGTGGCGGCCCGAGGTGTATGTGCCGGCCATGGCCCGTGACTACGCGAGCTACGACAACATGTTCGCGTTCCTCACGGCCGGCACCGGCACGGGCACCGGTTGGCCGAATGAGGGCGGGCGCACGCTCATGCTGCGCCGACTCCTGACGAACCCCGGGGTGCGCACGCGATTCATCCAGCGGTGTGCGGATCTGCTGAACGGCCCCTTCCGGGAGGAACGGGTCGAGGCGACGATTCGCTCGATGGCCGCGGTGATCCGGCCGGAGATCCCGCGTCACCTCCAGCGCTGGAGTTTCGCCGAGTTGCAGAAGCGTGGTTATGGTAAGCCGTACCAGGCCGAGTATGAGCCGTTCACGCTGGCGACCTGGGAGAAGAACCTCGATTCCTTGAGCGACTTCGCCCGTCGGCGACCGGCCAAGCTGCGGCAGGACTGTCTCGACCACTTCGGCTTGAAGCAGGGTGTGTCGGGTTTGCAGGTGGAAACCCTTCCGGCCGGGGCGGGTCAGGTGCGCTTGAACCGGTCGGTGGCCGCCGCGGCACCGTGGGTCGGAACCTTTTTCCGCGATGTGCCGGTGGAGGCCACCGTGATTCCGTCACCGGGGTTCCGGGTGATCGGATGGAGTGGTTGGGGCCGCGAGGTTCCCCAGGCCCGGTGGGAGTTCGAGCCGCCGCCGGGAACCAACACCCTCACCGTACGCCTCGAGGCCTACACGCCGACGCCTCCGGCAAGGCCTCCGGTGATCCTCAGCGAACTCCAATACCATCCGTCGTCATCGGCCGATTCGGGCGACTGGTTCGAGCTGCACAATCCGGGGACCGAGCCGGTGGACCTCACCGGATGGATCCTGCGTGATGCCACCGATTCGAATGTCGCCGTGGTGCCTGGTGGGGTGGTGGCTCCGGGCGGTTATGCGGTCTTGTGCCAGGATGCCCTGCGATTCCAGCGGGCTTTCCCGACGGGGCCCATACCGATGGGTGAGTTCGGTTTCGGTCTGGGCAATGGCGGCGACACCGTTCGGATCCATGCCCCCGATGGCACGCTGATGTTGAGCCTCACCTACGACGATGCCGCTCCATGGCCGGTCGAGGCCGATGGCCTCGGGTACACGTTGCAACTCAAGAACACCGACTCCTACTCCGGACAACCGGCGGCTTGGAAAGCCTCGGTGCGGGTCGGTGGCTCGCCGGGTGCGGCCAATCCGTAGTTCGGCCGATGGGAGGCCCACCGATGCCTCAGACCGTGTAGCCCCATCGGGACACCGCGACCGCAAGCTCATCGGCTCCGAAATCGGCCAGCACGTGGCCGTCCCACTCGACGGAAGGGGCCCGGGTCTGGCCGGTCAACTCGAGCATCTCCGCGCGGGCGGCGGCATTCCGGATCACGTCGAGGGTCTCGTACTGGATCTGTCGGGCGTCGAGCCATTCGATGGCCTCGTCGCACCAAGGGCAACCGGGCTTGATGAACAGACGGACATGCTTGGGTTTCATGGGTGGGGCGAGGCGGGTTTGTGGGAACGGTTGAACTCGACGCAGTCGGCGTAGCGCACGCCGGAGCCACCGAAGATGTCCAAAGCCGAGCCGATGGTCAGGTGGATTCGGCCGCCGCCCACCCGCTCCACCGTGTTCAGGTCCGCCATCGACTTGGCGCCGCCGGCGTAGGTCGCCGGGATAGGACACCAGCGGGACAGGGATTCCACCAATTCGAGGTCGATGCCCTGGCACAGGCCTTCGACATCGACGGCATGGATGAGGAATTCGGAGCAGGACCGGGCGAGGTCGTGGCAGACGGCCTCGTCGACCTCCAGCGAGGTGAATCGCTGCCACCGGTCGGTGACCACCCAATAGCGGCCGTCGCGCTTGCGGCAGCTGAGGTCGAGCACCAGGCGTTCCTTGCCCACGCGTTGGACCAAATCGGCGAGGCGCTGGCGATCGAGGAGTCCGTCGCGGAAAACCCACGAGGTGACGATCACCTGCGAGGCCCCGGCCTCCAGCCAGGCCGACGCGTTGTCGAAGTTCACGCCCCCGCCGTACTGCAATCCGCCGGGCCAGCCGCCGAGGGCATCACGGGCTGCGGACTCGTTGCCCGGCCCGAGCGCGATGACATGCCCACCGGTGAGGTTGTCGTTCCGGTAAAGCTCCGCGTACCAGGAGGGCGGGTGCTCCGACTGGAACCGGGTGAGCGTCGAAGTGCCCGCGTCGTCGAGGGTCCCCCCGACGATCTGGACCACCTTCCCATTCCGCAAATCGATGCACGGCCGAAACACAGGAGCGGACCTTAGGCGTCAAACCTCTTGGAGGGAAGGATCGGGGAAGAAGGGTCCGCCGGGCGGGAAATCGCTCAATTCTTCCGGTCGTGCTTCGGGGGGCGATCCAAGGGGCCGATCGAAGGCCGATTCAGTCGCCCCGAAACGGCACGATTTCAAAGCGATTGAAGCCTCGGAAATCCTGGGCGTTATTGGTCACGATCCGGGTCACTCCCGCTTGGGCCATCAGGGCGGCCAGCATCGTGTCCAGCAGCCGTTTACGCCCGAGGGAGTGACGGTTCATCCAAGCCAGGAATTCCGTGACCGACGGGCCGTCCGGGAAGACCCGGATCACCTCTGCGGCCTGCCACCAATGCTCCGCCCGTTGGACGGCTTCGGCCATCGACAGAGGGATGGGCATCCGTTTCCCGTCGGTGACCACATGCAGGAATTCCGCGAGGGTTTGGGGGGCCAAGGCCAGGTCATGTCCGCCATCCAGCAACGATCGGAGCAAGGCGTCGGCTTCCCGGTGGAATGGGTGATCCCGGATTTCCAGCGCGACCAGAAAGTCGGTATCAATCCCGTAGGTCATGCAGCATTTCTCCCAACAGGTCGTCTTCGGCGGTGATGGGTTGGATGGGGCCCCCGACGCTGGCGGGACGCCGATCCCGTAGCGAAGTTCGACGCAGCATGTGCTGTTGGCGGTAAGCTTCCATGGCCTCTCGGATGAGTTCGGAGGCCTTCCGGTCCATCTTTTGGGCGAATCTCTGGAAATCTTCGTACACCGGTTCAGATACATTGACGGTGATGGTCTTCATACATTGAAATCAATGTATCAAATCCGATTCGTCGTCAACGTGTTCGCCCAGGCAACTGGACTCAGCGGAGGGTTGGGCTCCGGCGATGGGAGTTTTTCCCGCGTGACACGGGCGCGGTGGCCTTGTCCAAAGGGAGTGATGATCGCGCCCGAGACTCAGGACATCGCCTGCGTGGAGCAGGGGAATGCTCTTGGACCGGGGGGCAGCGTGAGCGAACAAGGAGGGTTTCCCGCGGATTTTGAAGCTGTTTACGCCGCCCATGCCCAGCCTGTTTACTATTTGGCGCTCCGGTTTCTGGGTGATGACGCGCAGGCTCAGGACGCCGCCCATGACGTATTCGTGAAGGCCTTCCGGAACTTCGAATCCTTCCGGGGCGACTCCGAGATCCGGACCTGGCTCTACCGGATCACCCTCCACCATTGCACCAACTTGCGGCAGCGATGGGCAGCGCGGAACATCCACGCCACCGACGAGGCCTCCATCTTGGAGTCCCAGCCCACCCCCGCCGGGGATCCTCTGCGGGCGCTCGAAACCAAGGAATTGGGGCAGCGGATCCAGAACGCCCTCGATCGGTTGCCCGAGGAATACCGATGCCTGTTGCTCCTCGTGGCCGATCAAGACTTGAGCTACGAGCAAGTCGGCCAAATCACCCAGCAAAGCCCCGATGCCGTCCGTGGAAAACTGCATCGGGCCCGGAAGGCCTTCTCGGCGGCTTTCGCCAAGACCGGCTGAAATTCTCATTTTTCGCGAACTCACCCCCATGAACCCCTCACCCCAACGCCTTCAAACAGTCACCCAAGAGCACTTGGAAAGCGCGTCCGCTCAGCACACCGAGGGGCGAACGACGGTCGACTTCGAGACCCCGGAAGCCTTGATCGCCTGGGATCGGTCGCAGACGCCGGTGCCCGAAGGATTGCGTGCCCGCGTGACGGCGAGCCTGGTCCAACCGGCGGGGGCCGCATCACCGACCAGCGACGACTTGAAACCCTGGTGGAGGCGCCTCTTTTGAGCCTCGTTGCGTTCCAGAGCGTGGGTGCACCGGCGCGGGACTTCACCTCGGCCGCGAGGATTGGCCTGAATCCGATCCGTTTGCTCGCTGCTGGAAATCCCGGGGAAGGACCGCGCAGCGCGTTGGCGTTCCGAAGGGCCGCGATGGCCCGAGAACAATTGACCCGCTGTCATTGGTGCGCGCATCGCTGCGGGGTGAATCGCTTGGCTGGCCAAAGAGGGCCCTGCCATGCGGGTCCCGACGGGCGTATCTTCAGTGCCCGGATCGAAGTGGGCGATGAATCCGATCTGTGTCCGGTCTTCGCCGTGGCCTTCAGTGGGTGCGATTTGCGCTGCGATTTCTGCAATACCGGTCGCGAGAGTTGGGACGCGTCGGCGGGTTCCGTTCCGGAAGGGGCGGAGCGAGCGGCTTTGCTGGGTCGCATCGGTCGGGCTTGGGAATCCGGTGCGGTGCGCAGTCTGATGATCCTCGGGGGCGAGCCGACGATTCATCTGGCCTCGGCCTTGGAACTGGTGGCGGCCCTGCCGGACGCATTGCCCGTGGTCTGGAAAACCAATGCCCACGGCACTCCGGAGTCCCACGCGCTGTTGGACGGGGTCTTTGATGCCTGGGTGGCCGATCTCAAATTCGGCAACGACGACTGCGCCCGGCGCATCGCCCGGGTGGAACGCTATTGCTCGACGGTCCACGACAACTTGCGGTGGGCGGCGGGCCATACCCGGCTGATCGTGCGCCACCTGCTCCTGCCGGGGCACCTGGACTGCTGCTGGCGCCCGGCTGCGGCCTGGCTCGCGGAGCAGTTACCTCGGGCAGAGGTGAGTTTGCGGACCGGATTCTGGCCTGGCTGGTTCAGCGACCGTCATCCGGAACTGAAGGCACCTGGACCGCGGAGTGAGGCCCAGGAGGCCGTCCGGATCGGGGTCGAGGCCGGACTGCGACTCATCGAATGACCGTTCGAGATCCAGAACCCATGAATCCATCGACTGAACCTTCGGGAGAATCGAAGCCGTCGGAAACGTCGGGCTCGGCGGGTTCGTCCGTTCCCGGACCGGATTCCATCCACGCGGTCCCGGTGGTTTCCGAACTCCTGCTGCTGCCCGACGGACGGATTCTCGCCCATCACCTCACCCCGGAACTCGCGTCTTTTCTTCGGACCGTGCTGGATCCGGAAGACGCCACCCCGAATCCTGAATCGACCACGCCATGACCGCCCAATCCTTCGCCTCCGAACTCGAGGTGCTCATCCGAGCTCGCTACCCGCTGATCTACATCCAGACCACCGAGGAGTTGCGCGTGCTCCCCATGGTCATGGACATCGCCGCCCGCCGGGGCAAGAAGGCCTTCGAATGGTCCTACTCCACGGGCATCGTGGCGGCCGGCACCAATATCCAGAGCCAGAAAGGCCGCTCCGGTGCCACCAAAGACCCGCTTGCAGCGCTGGATCAGGTCTTGGAGCAGGTCGAGCCGGCGATCTTCCTCTTCAAGGATTTCCACCCGTTCCTGGCCAAGTCCAATTTCGCGGTCATCCGCAAGCTCAAGGACATCGCCCTGCACCTGAAGAACAGTTTCAAGACGGTGATCCTCGTGTCGCCGACGTTGGAAATTCCGGCGGAGTTGGACAAGGAGATCACTGTCCTGAGCTTCCCGCTGCCCACCAAGGAAGACCTGGGTGCGCTGCTGGATCGGATCCTCGATGACGTGCGATCCATCAAGGAAGTGGTCATTGATCTCGACGCGGCGGGTCGGGACCGGTTGTTGCAAGCCGCCTTGGGATTGACCCTGGGCGAGGCCGAGAATGTCTTCGCCAAGATCATCGTCAAAGACGCCCGCCTCAGCGGGGAAGACGTCAACGAGGTGTTCGCCGAGAAGCAGCAGATCATCCGCAAGAGCGGCCTTCTGGAGTACTACGCCACGACCGAGAACTTCGGCAATGTGGGCGGGCTGACGATTCTCAAGGATTGGCTCGTCAAACGGTCCTCCGCCTTCTCGCCCGAGGCTCGGATCTTCGGGTTGCCGTTCCCCAAGGGAGTGCTGCTGTTGGGTGTGCAGGGTTGCGGCAAGAGCCTCTGCGCCAAGGCGATCTCCAGCCAGTGGCAACTGCCGCTGCTGCGCTTCGACATGGGGCGGATGTTCGGAAGCCTGGTGGGTTCGTCCGAAGAAAATGTGCGCCGGGCCATCGCGGTCGCTGAATCTGTCGCCCCGGCGATTTTGTGGGTGGACGAAATCGACAAGGCCTTTTCCGGTTCGCAGGGGAGTGGTTCGAGCGATGGGGGCACGGCCGCCCGCGTCTTCGGGACCTTCCTCACTTGGTTGAGCGAGAAGAATGCACCGGTGTTCGTTGTCGCCACGGCCAATGACATTTCGCACCTGCCGGCCGAGTTGCTTCGCAAGGGCCGCCTCGACGAAATCTTCTTCGTCGACCTGCCTGCCGAGCCTGAGCGCGCCGACATCTTCCGGGTCCACATCGGGCGGCGCGGCCGGTTTCCGGAGAATTTCGATTTGCCCGCCCTGGCGGCGGCCTCGGCCGATTTCAGCGGGGCCGAGATCGAGGAAGCCATCAACAGCGCCTTGTACGAGGCGTTCTACGACGGCGGTGACCTCACGAACGGACATGTGCTGAATTCCATTCGTCAGACCGTTCCGCTCGCCCGAACCATGGATGAACAAATCAACCGGCTCCGCAGTTGGGCCGAGGGCCGGGCCCGGAACGCCAGCACGCCGCGTCAGGCCGGTGCTTCGGAACACCTGCCCAGAAAGATGGAGTTCTGAGAAAAGTTCGGGTCCAGCGTGATGAATCCCAGCCAGCCCGGTCCAATTTCACAACGTCCCCACAATCCCCCCCCAATCCATGAGTGCCGTCGCCATCATCGCTCCCATCGTCGTCAGTTCCTGGCCTGCCATCAGCGCGGCGGTCGCCTCGGCGGCAGTGTCGATGGGTTTCACCGTGGCCCGAGAGGTCGCCCGACAAGGACTGAATCAGGACCTCCGAGCCGGTTCGAACACCGTGACGCTCGACGTGCCGAATTGCTCGGCCGTGACGGGCACGTTGGGTCGGGATCAGCGGATCCAGTTGGCTCGCGACCGGGTGAATGTCGAGTTCAGCCGGGATGCCCGGGGGCGCGATTCGGTGTGCGTCACTGGCGAGGGGCTCACCGATGAGCAACTCCGTGCCATCGGCGACGAGATCGCTGGCCGGACGGTGCAGCACTATGTGCTGACCAAGCTCAAGTCCGAGATGGCGGGCAAGGGGATGGATTTGGTCGAGGAGACCGTAGAACAGAATCAGTCCATACGTCTCCGGGTCCGACATTGGCAGAATTGAGGTGTGGTCCTGATGCAATCCTTCCACAGAACTTCAAGTCGTCCCACCAACCCATGAAAGCGCGCGAATACGAAATCACCATCGGCCCCACCGGAGAGGTCGAAATCCATGTCGAGGGGTTCCAAGGCAAAGGGTGTGTCGAGGCCATCCGGTTCTTCGAACAGATGATCGGCCAGACCCAGGAACTGCGTCACACCTCCGGATACTATGAGCCCGATGAGGATGTGACCTTGCACAACCAGCAGCGGCACTGACGCCCCCAACTGTTTCGGCGGATGGATTCCGAGTCCTCAAGTTATTACCCGCCCCGCGCTGGGCGTCGGTGGATCTCCCCGCGCCTGGGCCAGTCGCTCGATCGCCTCGGGCTGACGCTCCGGCGGCTGTGGTGGAGCAGCCCGCTCGGCCAGGGGATGGGGTTGGAGTTGACGGGTTTCCAGTGGTTCTTGGCAGCCCTGATCCCGGGCCGGGGTTACGCGCTATTGGGTCAGCGGACCTTGGGCCGGGTCTTCTTGGCGGGTTGGTGGGTGTGTGCCGTGGCTACCGTGATCTTGCTGTGCCATCCGACCATGGGCTGGTTTTTGGGAGGCATGGCTTCCTGCCATTTCAGCGGACTGGCCTTCCTGATGCTGCGTCAGCATGAAGCGAACCAGGCCCACCCGGCCGGCCTCGCCGAGCGGATCCTGCTGCCGCTGGTGTGCTGGGCGATTTACTACTCGTTGGTTTACCTGCCGGGCTTCGATCAGTTTCGGCGTCGGGTGGCCAACCCCTTGGTGATCACTACCGAGGATCGGACCGTGGTGTTCAACCCGAGGGTCCGTGCCGGCGACGTGCAGCGCGGAGATTCCATCGCATTCCATCAAGAGGGGTTCCGCATCCAACCTCCAGGCGACAATCCCTGGGTTTTTCGGGAGGGTCCGATCTTGGGTCGGGTATTCGGGCTTCCGGGTGACCGGATCGTCTTCACGCCGAAGTCGGTGCGAGTCAATGGCCGGGATGAGCCGCGCTTGGAGGGCATGCCGATCGAGGGTGAGCAGCTGGTGGAAGCCGGACAGTGGTTTGTCTGGCCCACGGTGCGGTTGCCTGGGCAGGGAGTCCTGGTGGGTGGAGTCCGCCGCAATCCCGACGCGCCCTTTGCAGAGGCCTTTCACCGCATGTCGGCGGTGCGACATTCCGATTTCCTGGGCCGGGTCTATGGCCGATGGTTTTTCCACGATCAAACACAGCCATGAGCCGCTTCGGGAAACTGGAATTTGAAACGGGGCCGGACTCTTCCGGGCAGCATTCTTTGCGGCCCGCTGCGGGCGAGGCCCACTGGTCGTCGGAGGCGGAACGCGCGTTCTACCTGGGCGACTTCGAATTGGCCTTGCGGCTCTTCGCCCGGGTGCTGGAGCACAATCCGACGAGCGTTCCGGCCTGGGCGGGGCAGGTGAGGTCGTTGATCGAGTTGGGCGAATTTCGAGAGGCCCGGTTGTGGGCCGACAAGGCCCTGGAGCGATTCCCGCAGGCTCCGGAGTTGTTGGCCGCCAAGGCGGTCGCGCTGGGACGATTGGGAGACCACGACAATGCCATCGCCTTTTCCGATGCCAGCATCGAGGTGCGGGGGGATTCAGCCTATGTCTGGCTGGCTCGGGGAGATGTGTTCCTGTCGCGCCGTGAAAAACAGGCCGATCATTGCTTCGAACGGGCCCGCAGTGTTCTTCCTTCCGATTGGACCTGCCCGTGGTTGACCGGGCGGATCCGCCAATTCCACGGACAGTTCGCCAAGGCACTGCAATCGGCCCGCGATGCCTGCAGTCTGGCGCCCGGAGAGAGTTCACCCTGGCTCCTGGCCGGCGACCTCCAACTGGTGCTCGGTTTTCACGAAGAGGCCCGGATTTCCTTCACGCAGGCCTGGCAAATTCAGCCCGATTCGTTGGCGGCCCGCGACGGACTGAGCCGTTCCGACCATCCTGGGTTCTTGGCACGTTGCACCGGCGGCTTTCGACGTTTTTTCAGATCATGAATTCTTCCATGACCGACGTGCTCCACGCCCGGATGGATCGACTGCTCGTCGAGGCCGTGTCGCTGGGTGCCTCCGACTTGCATGTCATCGTCGGAGTTCCGCCGGCATTCCGGGTCACGGGCGAAATTCTCATGGCCGACGAGGACGCTCTGGGGCCGGAGGAATGCGAGGCCATGGCGCAATCGCTTCTGACCGATCTCCAGCGCGAGAAGCTGGATCGTCTCTGGGAGTTGTGCATTTCCATCCGGCATGCGGTGGCCGGTCGGATCCGGGTCACGTTCTACCGGCGCAACGGCGTCACCGAGTTGAGCTGCCGGTTCTGTGGAAAGCTCTTTCCGACCCGTGAGGAACTCGGCCTCCCGACCCGCGTCGATGAATTGGCCCGCAAGACCAACGGGTTGATCCTCATCACCGGCCCGACCGGAGCCGGCAAGAGCACGACCATGAACTACATGATCGACCTCATCAACGGGGAGCGCCGGTGCAAGATTCTCACCATCGAGGATCCCATCGAACGGGTTCATGAAAACCGTCGGGCCATCGTGGTTCAGCAGGAGGTGTTGACCGATGTCCGGTCTTTCAACCATGCGCTCATCCATGCCCTGCGGCAGGACCCCGACGTCATTTGCATCGGTGAGATGCGCGACCATGAGACGATCCAGACGGCCCTGACCGCCGCCGAGACCGGGCACCTGGTGCTGGCCACGCTCCATGCCCCCAGCGCCATGCATGCGCTGGAGCGGATTGTGGGCATCTTCGAGGGCAATGCCCAGAAACAGGTCGTGCTGCAGTTGGCCAATTCGCTCCAGGGTGTGATCGCCCAGGATCTCCTGCCGTGTGTGGACCGGACCCGGCGGGTGCTGGCCTATGAACTCATGATGGTGACGCCCGCCGCCCGGGCGGTGATCCGGGAGAATCAGTTGCACCAGCTCTATACCATCATGCAGCTGGGTGCCCGGGATGGCTCGGTGCTCATGGACAACTGCCTCTACGACCTCTACTCGAAGTGCCTCATTACCTACGATGCGGCCGTCTCCCGGGCCCGAAATACCGACCGCTTCAAGCCAAACGCCGATTGAGCGCTGGATGGAGGAGGGATACTCAGGAAGGCTTTTCCCCCTTTACGCAAACCAGGCGGTGGCTAATGTCTCCGTTCTGCTTCGCATGGACAAAGAGCGCAAATTGATCGTTGCCGGTAACTGGAAGAGCAACAAGACCAACTCCGAGGCCGTGGCCTTGGTCACGGACCTGATCCGCGAGTTGGCCGCGGTGAAGGAAGTGGATGTGGTGGTTTGCCCCGCATTCACGGCCCTTTCCGACGTCTCCAAGCTCATCCTGGGTTCGAACATCCGTCTGGGTGCCCAGAACCTCAGTGATTCGGGCTATGGTGCCTTCACCGGTGAGATCGCCCCGGGCATGCTCCGTGAGCTGTCGGTGCGCTATGTGATCCTGGGGCACAGCGAGCGTCGTCAGTTCCAGAAGGAATCCGACGCGCTGGTGGCCAAGAAGGCCGCCAATGCCCACGCGAACAACCTGATCCCCATCGTTTGTGTGGGTGAAACCCTCGCCGAGCGCGAGGCCAACATCACCGAGAAGGTCGTTGAGACGCAGGTCCGCGGCAGCCTCGCCGGCCTCACGGCCGAGCAGGTCGAGTCCACGGTGCTGGCCTACGAGCCCGTTTGGGCGATCGGGACCGGCAAGACGGCCACCAGCGCTCAGGCCCAAGAGGTCCATGCGTTCATCCGCAAGGTGCTGGTCTCCATGCACGGTGAGGCCGTTGCCCGCCGGGTCCGCATCCAGTATGGCGGCAGCGTGAAGGGCTCCAATGCCCGCGAATTGCTCCAGCAACCCGACATCGACGGCGCTCTGGTCGGTGGGGCCTCCTTGGAGTCCAAGGGTTTCGTGGACATCATCAAAAACTCGATCTGAGTCGTCTTCCCGTTTCAACTCCTCTTTCTTAACCAGTTCATATCATGGGTATCCTGATTGGTCTTTTGAGTTTCGTCCTCGTGGTGGTGTGCCTGCTCCTCGGCTTGCTGGTCCTGATCCAGTTGCCCAAGAAAGAGGCCGGCATGGGCATGGCGTTCGGTTCTGGCGCGGTCGACACCCTCCTGGGTGCCGGCGCCGGCAGTGCGCTGACCAGCATCACCAAGTGGCTGGGCGGCATCTTCCTCGGGCTGTGCATCCTGCTGGCTTGGCTGGGCAACATGAAGAACGGCTCGGCCTCCGCGGCCAAGGCGGTCCGCGAAGCGGTCAGCCGTTCCGAGGCGGCCGCACCGGCCACTCCGGCGGTCAACGCGCTGGTCACGCCGACCAATGCCTCCCCGGCGGCTTCGGCCCCGGCTCCCACGGCCGCTCCTGCGAAGTGATCGACCGGTCGGATCAACGAAACGCCCCCGTTCACCAGACGGGGGCTTTTTGTTGCCCCGATCCGTCCTCGGGTGCGGCGTTGTCGCCTTCGGGGGCTTCGCGATGTTCTGCCGGGTCGGCGATCGTGTTGGCCTTCGCCTTGATCGTCAGCCTGGTCGGAGGGGCGGGCTGCGCACCGGCCGAACGGGCCGACCTCGTGCTGCACAATGGCCCCGAACCGGAGACCATTGATCCGCAGATTCTCACCGGCCAGGCCGATGGGCGCCTCGCCTCGGCCTTGTTCGAGGGCCTCACCCGGTTCAACCCCACCAACGGCTCGGCCATGCCGGGACTGGCCTCGCGGTGGGCGATTTCGGCCGATGGTCGCACCTACACCTTCGTGCTCAGGCCCGGGGTTTGCTGGTCCACCGGCGAGCCGATCACGGCCGACGAAGTGGTCTGGTCTTGGCGACGCGCCGTCACCCCGGCCACCGCGGCCGATTACGCCAGCCAGTTCTTCTGCGTGCGCAATGGTCGGGCCCTCGTCAACGGGGAGCTTCGTGACCCGTCCCTTCTGGGCGCCGAGGCGGTGGATGCGCAGACGGTGCGGGTCCACCTCGAGAACCCCACGCCCTTCTTTCTCGAACTGGTGGCCTCGAGGGTTTTCTTCCCGATTCCGCGCCATGCGGTGGCCCGGTGGGGAGATCAATGGATCCGGGCCGATCCCTTGCCGTGCAGTGGTCCGTACCAGCTCGAGCGTTGGCGGGTGAACGACCGGTTCCGCTTGAGGCGCAATCCCCGCTACTGGGATGCGGCCCAGGTGACGGCCGAGCGCATCGACATCCTCAGCGGCGACAATCCCTCGACCGCGCTGAATCTCTTCCTCAAGGGCGAGGTCGACCTGATCTCCGACCGCAAGATCATCCCCGGAGAGCTGGGGCCCGAATTGGCGCAGCGGCCCGAGTTCCACCGTTTCGACTACCTGGGCCAGGATTTCATCCGCTTCAACACCACTCGGAAACCGTTCCACGACGCCCGGGTCCGACGGGCGGTCGCCATGGCCCTGGACCGATCCCGGATCACCACCCGGATCACCCGCTTGGGCGAGCGTCCGAGCGCCGCCGTGACTCCGGCCGGTACCGGTGGCTACCAACCCCCTTCGGGAGTGTCGTGGGATCCGGCCGCCGCCCGAGCCCTGTTGGCCGAGGCCGGTTACCCGGGTGGCCGGGGATTCCCGACGGTGGAGTACACCTTCAACGTGGGGTCGCGCCTCTACGAGCAGACCGGGGTGGAGATCCAGTCGATGCTCCGCGAGCAGTTGGGTCTCCGCGTCGAGTTGCGCCCGCTCGAATGGAAGACCTACCTCGCCGAGATGTCCGCGCTGAACTACGACTTCATCCGCGGGTCTTGGGTCGGCGACTACGACGACCCGATGACCTTCCTCGACTGTTTCCTCTCCGATAGCGGCAACAACCGGACCGGTTGGAAGGACGCCCGCTACGATCGACTGCTCCAGCGGGCCGCCGCCGAGGGCGACCCGGATCGGCGGCGGGGCATTTTGAGGGAGGCCGAGCAGCTGCTGGTCGAGGAAGCCGTGCCGGTGACCGGACTCTACAGCCACGTGGGGCTCTATGCCGCCGATCCCCGAAAGGTGGGCGGGATCTGGCCCAACCGGATGGATGAGCATCCGTTCTTCTCGATGCGGAGGATCCGACCATGAGGTCGCTGTGGGCCCGGGTGACCTGGATTCCGGTGCTGGTCTGGGCGGTGGCCACGCTGAGCTTCTTCCTGCTGCGCGCGGTGCCGGGAGGTCCGTTCGACCGGGAGCGGGCGGCGGCCTCCCGCGAGGTCGAGGCGGCCCTGAAGGCCCGCTACCACTGGGACGAGCCTCTCTGGCGCCAGTACCTGCGCTACCTCGGGAATCTGGTGCAGGGCGATCTGGGCCCGTCGCTGAAATACCGCAACCACTCGGTGAACGATCTGCTCGGGCAGACGGTGCCCGTGTCGTTGTCGCTGGGAGCGATGGCCTTCGGAGTCGCGATGGGACTGGGCATCCCCCTCGGGACCCTGGCGGCCCTGGGCCGACACCGATGGGCCGATCAGGCCGCAGGCCTCCTGACCCTGGTCGGGGTCTGCATCCCGGTCTTCGTCCTGGGGCCGTTCCTGATCCTGGCGCTGGGACTCTGGCTGGAATGGCTGCCGGTGGCCCTGTGGGGGCACTGGAAGAGCGCCGTATTGCCGACCCTGACCTTGGGGCTCTTCTTCGCGGCCCGGATCTCGCGTTGGATGCGCGAGGGCCTGCAGGAGGTCCTGAAGAGTCCCCATGTGCAGGCGGCCCGGGCCAAGGGATTGAGTGAATCGCGGGTCATCCTGCGACATGCGGTGCCCGTGGCGTTGCTGCCGGTGGTGTCGTACACCGGACCGATGCTGGCCGATCTGCTCACCGGATCGTTCGTGGTGGAGAACGTCTTCCAGATCCCCGGCACGGGCGCCTTCTTCATCAACAGTTTCTTCAGTCGCGACTACACCATGATGATGGGCATGGTCCTGTTCTACTCCGTGCTGCTGCAGGGACTCAACCTGGTGTCCGACCTGATGCTGCGCTGGTTGGATCCGCGGATCAGACCATGAACCCGGATCGTTCCAGCCCCCAACGCCTGGCCGTGCACCGTTTCCGCAAGCGACGTGGCGCGGTGGTCGGCCTCGTGTTCCTCCTGCTGGCGACGGCGATCTCAGGGGTGGGTCCGGTGATCCTGGGAGTGGATCCGAACCAGGGAGGCGATTCTCCCTTTGCTCCGCCCGATGCCCGACACTGGATGGGCACCGACATCCATGGCCGGGACCTGCTGGCACGGGTGCTCGTCGGAACCCGCATTTCCCTGATGGTCGGGGCGGTCGGGGCGGCGGTCAGTCTGGTGATCGGTGTGGGTTGGGGGCTGGTGTCCGGGTGGCGTGGCGGGCGCACCGACGCCTGGATGATGCGCCTGGTCGATGTGCTTTATGCCCTGCCCACGGTGGTCTGGGTGATGCTGGCTCTCACGCTCTTCGAGACGCGCTGCGTGGGCTGGCTCTCGGAGCGGTGGCCCGCTTCGATCCCGGCTTTGAGGCTCGGGGCGATGATGATCTCCCTCGGTTCGGTCTCCTGGCTGACGATGGCCCGCGTCGTCCGGGCCCAGGTGCTCAGTCTTCGGGAGCGCCCGTTCATCCTGGCCGCCCAATCCATCGGGGTGTCACCGTCTCGGTTGATGCTCCGGCATCTGCTGCCCAACCTGGCCGGAGTGATCATCGTCTATCTGACCCTGACTGTTCCGGCGGTGGTGTTGTACGAATCGTTCCTCAGTTTCCTCGGGCTCGGCGTTCGGCCCCCCCAAGCCAGTCTGGGGAGCCTCATCGCCGATGGAGCCTCGCAGCTCAATCCGGTGCGGGTGCGCTGGTGGTTGTTGATGTTTCCGGCGGGCCTGATGGCTCTGCTGCTGGGCGCCTTGAACGGGGTGGGGGAGGGATTGCGCTCGGCCTTCGAGCCCCGCGACGGCGCCTGATGCGGGCCCGGAAAACGCAGTGGCGGCTTTGCAATCCGCCTGTCTGAGGCATCTTGGGGCAGCAATCATGTCGACGCCCCTGCAACGCTCCATGGCCCAAGCGATCGCCGAGACCCGCCAGGCCCTGCTCGACCACCGACTCTATGACCGCCTGCGCACGCTGGACGATCTGACCCGCTTCATGGAGCACCATGTGTTCGCGGTGTGGGATTTCATGTCGCTCTTGAAGGCGCTGCAGTCCCGGTTGACCTGTCTGACCGTGCCTTGGCGTCCGGTCGGCGATGTCGAGGTGCGGCGGTTGGTCAATGAGATCGTCCTGGGAGAGGAGAGCGATCTGCTGCCCCAGGGAGGAGCGGCCAGTCACTTTGAGTTGTACCTGCAGGCGATGACCGAAGCGGGGGCCGACACCGGTCGGATCCGGCGATTCATTGGTCTGCTCGACGCCGGACTGTCGGTGGAGGCGGCGCTGGATCAAGCCGGAGTGCCCGACGCCGTGAAGGGTTTCGTGGGGTACACCTTCGAGGTGATCCGCGGGGGGCGGTCGCATGAGATCGCGGCCGCGTTCACCTACGGCCGAGAAGATCTGATTCCGCAGATGTTCACGCAGTTGGTGCACGGCTTGGAACGTCAATTCCCGCAACGCTTGGCCACCCTGCGGTACTATCTGGATCGGCACATCGAGCTCGATGGCGACCAGCATGGAGCCATGGGCCTGAAGATGGTGAACCTGTTGTGCGGAGACAGCCCGGAGCTGCAAGACCAGGCCATCCGGGCCGCGGTCGCCGCGCTGCAAGCCCGCCTGAAGCTCTGGGATGCCATCGCCGACTCCCTGGGGAATGCCGCGTAGGCACCGCACAACCACCGGCTGAGCGCTCGAGCGACGGTTCGACCGACGGCTTGGAGCGGTCGGGGCAAAACAAAAGGAGGGATCCACCTCAGTGGCATCCCTCCTCGAATGGGTCGATCGGTTGGGCCCGCCTCTTCCGGACCGGAGACTTCGTCCCGGCCGTTCAGAGCGAGCGCACGAAGCGATCCATGCGGCCCAGGCCCTTCTCGATGTTGGCCAGGCTGGTGGCGTAGCTGATGCGGATGTAGTCGTCGGCTCCGAAGGCGATGCCGGGAACCGCGGCGACCTTTTCCTGCTCCAGCAGGCGGGCGCAGAAGTCGGCCGACTTCAGGCCGGTCTTGGAAATGTTGGGGAAGAGGTAGAAGGCGCCCTTGCTGTTCACGCACGAAACGCCCGGCATGGCGTTGAGCATCTCCCAGGCGCGGGTCCGGCGCTTGGCGTATTCGGCGAGCCAGCCGGGCAGGTGGGCCTGCGAGCCGGTGAGGGCCGCCACGCCGCCCTTCTGGGCGAAGGAGCAGGGGTTGCTGGTGCTGTGGCTCTGGATGGCGTCGATGGCCTTGGCGATGGGCTCCGGGGCCGCGAGGAATCCCAGACGCCACCCGGTCATGCTCCAGGCCTTGGCGAACCCGTGGACGATGATGGTGTGGTCGTAGTGGGCCTTGCTGAAACTGGCCACGCTCTTCACCTGGGCTCCGTCGTAGGTCAGGTGCTCGTAGATCTCATCGCTCATGATGAGCACACCCTTTTCGACACAAATGTCGCCGAGGGCCTTGATCTCATCGGGCGTGTAGACCGAGCCGGTGGGGTTGCTCGGGGAGTTGAGGACGAAGAGACGGGTCTTCGACGTGATGGCCGCGCGCAGTTGCGCCGGGGTCACCTTGAACTCGGTCTGGTCGGTGGTCTCGAGGATGACAGGGGTCGCGCCGGCCAGCTTCACCATCTCGGGGTAGCTGAGCCAATACGGCGCCGGGATGATCACCTCGTCGCCCTCCTGGCAGGTGGCCAGGATGACGTTGTAGCAGGAGTGCTTGCCTCCGTTGCTGACGATGATTTGCGACGGCTTGTAGGTCAGGCCGTTCTCGCGCTGGAACTTGTCGGCGATGGCCTGACGCAGTTCCGGGATGCCGCTGCTCGGGGTGTACTTGGTGAAACCCGCGGCCAGGGCGGCAGCGGCGGCATCCTTGATGTGCTGCGGCGTGTCGAAGTCGGGTTCACCGGCTCCGAAGCCCACGACGTCTTCGCCCTTGGCCTTCATTTCCTTGGCCTTCGAATCGATGACGAGGGTGAGGGATGGAGACAGCGAGGCGGCGCGGCGCGCGATCGGGTAGTTCATTTGAAAAAATCCGGGCGCGAGGTTGGGGCGGACCCGCGCACGCGCAAGCCCGATTTTCAGGGAGCCGGGGTTTCGCCCCGTCCCTTACTTCGGCAGGGGGATGGTCTTGAGCCTCGGATCGCGGCCGGCCTGCTTCCGCAGGTCGGTGGCCTTGGGGTCCTGGGCCAATCGGGCATCGCTCAGGGCGATGGCCTTCATGAGGGCTTCGCTTCCGGTATCTCGGCGCCCGGAGGCGATCTGGACGGCCGCCAGGTCGTACCACCCTTCAGGGCGGGTGGGCTCGGCGGCGGTGTACCGGGTCAGGGCGCTCTCCACCTTGTCCACCCGGCCGAGTTGACGGTAGCCATCCACCAGGGAGAGGAAGACCTCGGGCTTGGTGCTGCTGTTGGTGAGCAGAACCTCCAGCGCCTCCACCGCCTGGTTGCTCTGGCCGGCCGAGAAGTACGACGAGGCCAGATCGAACACGGCCTTGGCGTCGGCGTTCGGACCGCTGGCCCTGGCCTTGGTGCGTGCGTCGGCCTGAGGGGCTGTGCTCTTCTGGATGCCCTCGAGCTGCTCGACCAGGTTGCGGATGCCCAGATTGTCGGCATCGAAGATCTCGCAGGTCTTGGCCACGAGGATGGCATCATCCAGACGACCGATGGTGGCCAGCAGTTGGGAGTAGTTGAAGACGGTCTCCGGGCTGTAGGGGCAGAAGGCGAAGGCCTGCTTCAGGGCGAACTCGGCCTCCTTGATCATGCGCTGCTGCACTTGCGGGCTGGTCGGGGGCGAGTTGATCCGCATGGAGTAGATGGACTTGCCGATGGCGTTGCGCAGCTTGGAGAAGGCCTTCTGGGCGTTGTCGTCGCGCACGAAGGCCGGGTCGCCCTTGAAGCCGGTCAGGTCGCGTTGCAGGTAGGTCTTGAGGGCCCACTCGCAGACCTCGCGGGTGGGGGTGTCATACTGGATCCAGTTGCCGATGAAGCGCTCGGAGTACTGGCTCCAGTACTCGTGGTCGCGGCGGACCATGTCTTCGGTGATCTCGGGCACCGGATTCCGCTCGATCTTCATGATGATGCCGTAGGGCGTCAGGTGCGGGTACATCCAGTCGAGCGGGAAGGACTCCTCGATGTAGAATTCGTGGGTCGGATTCTTGTCGAAGATGACCTTGGTCAGCAGGCCGTTGATCTGCATGACCGCCACCTGACCCGAGACCGAGATGCGCCCGTCGGGCAGCGCGAACACCTGCTCGCCCGGCTTGAGGTTGTTCGGGTATCGCTTGGCGGCGTCCGCCGTGTAATCCATGAAGGCCTTGCTGGCGTCTTCCGGGGTGGCCGAGAGGATTTCCCGGTCGGGGTAGAGCCCGCCGGGGCTGGCGGTGAACAGACCGGGGTAGGCGCTTTCGAGCAACAGTCGGTTCAAGCGGATGCGATTGGGCGTCGGCGGGTTCTGGACCGCGAAGGCCTGCACATGGGGAGTGAGCTTCACCGCGGAGAACCGGGCGGGATCTTCGGCCAGGGACGGTCCGCGCAGGAGTTGGTTCAACCCGTCGGCGAGCGCTTGAGGCGTGGAGGCCGTGCCCAAGGAGGCCTTCAGGTGCTTCGAGAGCGGGTCGGCCGCGGCCTGGACCTTGGCCGTGAAGGCGGCGAAGTCTTTGAAGTGCTCCGGCTTGAAGAGGGATTCGCCGGCTCGGCGATCCTCTTCGATCGAGGCACCCAACCCCTGAACCACCCGGTCGAGCGGGGCGAAGAGCGAGGCCAGGGTGTTGGTTTTGCCCCGGGCCTCCGACTTGGCGTCATTGAGCATTCCCAGGAAGAACGGCTTGTCGTACTGGTACTGGTCGGAGCGGTTGTAGTGGGCGCGGATGTAGTCGAGGTAGGTGTTATCGGCCAGGGCGTTCTGGGTGATGATGTACACATCGCGGCGGTCGAAGCCCGGATCCAGGCGGTGCTGGGACGGTGTGAACGACTCGGCGAAGATCATGTAGGTGGGGCAGAAGCGGCCCGGATCGGTGCCGCCATACAGGACGGCGTGCGGCGACATGGCCGGGTAGAGCGGGACCCCGTTGGTACCCTTCGGGGCTTTGCCGTGGCCGGCATCGCGACCGGGCTCGAACATGTCGTGTCCGAACCAGTAGCCGAAGAGGTGGCCGCGTTGTTCGTTGTCTCCCCAGTGCGAAAGGATCGAGTCGAAGGGGATGAGGGCGAAGATGGCCAGGACCGGCGCGATCCGGAGTTTTTCCCGGTTCAGCAAGATCCATCCGGTGAAGGCCAGCGACAGCGCCAGGCTCAGGGCACCGGCCACTCGCAGGATGGTGAAGACCGTGCTCAGGTAGATGTCTACCAATTCGTACAGGTTGAAGGCGCAGGCCACGGCCCCGCCCACCCACATCCAGAAGCGGGTGTTGCCCTTGTGGTATTGGGTCACCAGCAGGGCCGCCACGAGGGCCAGACCGTAGCCGACCGCCAGGGCGATGATGGTGTGCGACGTGGTGAAGAAGACCTTCACCAACTCTTTGGCCGACTTGTCGATGCCCGGGTTGAGGAGGATCAGCAGCAGGACGGCCAGACACAGGTAGATGGCCGACAGACCGATGAGCCAGGCCCGTTCGCGCAGGCGCATCCGCTTCAGGAAGGCGAAGGGCACCAGACCCACGAGCAGGTTGGCCCAGTTGAATTCTTCCTGGGCTCCCTGGGCATACATCCACAACTGCCGGAAGATGACCACCGGATCGGTGCTGGGATTGGTCTTTTCGTACTGCCCCCGGGTGAACGCATGCACGAAACCCTCCCAGGTGCGGGGATAACCCCAGTTCATGGGCGGGTTCGAGGCCGAGGCGACGGGCATGTACAGGTAGAACGCCGCACCCACCGCGAAGGCCAATCCGGCGATCAATACCACATGGAGTTGGTCACCCAGTTTGCCCGTTTCAGAGGCCAGCCAGAGCATGGCGGCCAGCGATCCGAGGCCGACCAGGTTGTAGATCATGAACACCGGGAGGTTGTTCTCGAAGGTGTGGATCTTGCCGGCGAAATGAGCCAACAGGCCGAAGAGCCAGATGAGGGTGTTTCCGAGGAAGAAGTCGCGGCCCAGGCGCTTGTCGGCCGCGGCGATGGCGATCTCGATGCCCATCGCGGCCACGATCAGGGTCTGGTGGTTGCACAGGCAGAGGCCGAACAGGAAGAAGACCCAGTGCAGGTACCGTCGACGGTCGGGGCGGTACATCCACATCAGCAGCAGGCAGAACATGCCCACGAGATTGAGCACGGCGAGGGTGTACACCTCGACGATGACGCCCTGGCTCCAGATGAACCCATTGAACCCCAGCAGCGATCCGCCGACCCAGGCCGACACGAAGGTGATGGCGTTTTCCGTCCGCCGGGGCAGGTCCTTGAACAGGTCGATGCCCTCCAAAATGAGGCTCGATCCGCGCGAAATGAGCAGGGCGGTCAGGCCCGCCGAGAGCGCGGCGGCTACCGCCGATGACACCGCCACGCGCCAGGCGATGCTCGAGAACGGCAGGATCTTGGTGAACAGCCAGGAGTAGATCGTCCAGACCGGGTATCCGGGAGGGTGGGGGACCCCCGCATACATGGAACCCACGGCCAATTCACCGGAATCTTCCAAGGTGAGGTCGGGGGCCACCGTGTAGAGGTAACCGGCCAAGACGAACAGGGTGACCAGAACGAAGGTCAGCCAATCCATGGGACGAAACAGGCGTCCGTTGAGTTCGGTCGCCGGACCCGGTGAGGCCGGCGAGGGCGATTGGGGAGAATGCTTGGTTTCCATTCGAAGGATCGGATCGGTCGCGGGGAGTCGCCCACAAAGGGGGAGGGCTCCTCGGCGGACCGGCCCGAGAAGCTGTTAGTGGAGCGGGGGGAGGTTTGGTTTGTCGACGTGAAATTGGGTGGGCGGCGGTGGTCCGGGCCTGGGTGGCCGTTCGGGCCGGATCGGGTATTGGTTTGCACTGGCCGCGTTGTGTTCAATCTGGGTTTGAGCAAACGGCGGATCATCGAGGAATTCTTGTCTGGGCATCGAGACCTCGATTGGGCGACAGTGAGAGCTCGGCGGAGTATCCCAGCGACGATGTAGCCCCCTCATGCAGCAACCAATGGCCATATCCGGTGTTGTCCAGTGCATGTCGATGTCCGATAGGGCAATCCGTTCGCCGCGGTATTCCCCTCTGAGCCGATGGGCCCCGGGGGCCAGTGTGCGTACCGCTGTACGATCTGCTGTCTGGGCCATCGTATGGGCCATCGTATGGGCGAACCTGCTGGCCCCGGGCTTGTTGATGTTGCCTGTGGGTGTGCTTCGCGCCGATGAGCCTCAGGCTGCGGTGTCGTCTGGTTCGGTCACGGATTCATCGTCAACGACCGAGGCGACCGAACCCGCCGTGCCGACGCATCGGTATGCCCGGATCCCCAAGCGCAACGCCTTCGGCATCAAGCCCCCGGCGGTCGTGGCCCCTCCCGAGCCCGAAAAGGAGCCGCCGAAGGAACGCCCCGACTTCTTCCTGACCGGATTCACCAGTATTCGGGGTGAGAAGCGGGCCTTCGTGGCCTATCAGCCCAAGGGCAAGCCCGTGCAGTTTCCGCGGGCCCTGATCCTCGACGATGAAGTCGATGTAGCCGATGGGGTGCTCAAATTGGTTTCCATCGATCCGATCGAGAAGGCCGTGGTCATCGCCTTCAATGGCGAGGAGATCCCGTTGAACTTCAAGGACAACGCCGTGAAGCCCTCACCCGGCGGCCCGGCTCCCGCCGGAGGGATTCCGGGTCCGGGGGCTCCCGGGCTCCCGCCCAGTGCTCTGCGGGGCAACCAACCGCCCCCGCCCATCATGAATCAGCCGGGCAACACCGTCGGTGGAGCCCAGCCCGGATTCTTCCCCGGAGCCGTTCAGATGGGGGCCGCGCCGACCGTGATTGGTCGCGGTGGGGCCGTGCTCAGTGGTGGTGCGGCTGCGGGAACCTTTCAGGCCGTACCGATGACCGCCAATGCCATCCAGGCCGGCGGCACGGCCGCCCATGGGGGGATCGATGTGCCGGCGGTGGCGCCCTCTCCGGATCAATTCGGCGGCACGGTGCCCGCCAACCCCGCTCGGATCGGCCGCAACATTCCGCCGCCGCCTCCGGCTCCCTTCCCCGGCTTGCCGGGGCAGTGATCGCTCCTTGTCGGTCAGCCTCGGGGAGGGGTTTCGTCAACCTGGGCGAAGTTCGATCCTGGGATCCAGCCTCACTGGGAGGTGGGTTCTCCGCACACCGGATTCAACCACACCTGATCAAGCCGATCGCGCGGCCTCGATGAGCCGTCGAACCTTCTCTGGATCTTTCCGTCCGGGAGCCGATTCGACTCCCGAGGAGACATCCACGGCAAACGGTCGGACCTGGCGGACCGCGTCGGCGATGTTCTCGGGCTTCAGGCCCCCCGCAAGGATCAGTGGATGCCCGAGATCGCGGGCTTGAACCGCCAGAGTCCAATCGAAGCGGGCACCGGTGCCGCCCGATGCCCCGGGCACATAGGCATCAAGCAACCAGGCATGGGTCGACTCACGGTGGTCGGGAAGGCGGTGCAGCGTTTCAGGGCCCTGGACCCGGAACGCCTGGATGACCCGCACCCGCCTCAGGAGCGAGCGGCCCACCTCGGGAGCTTCATCGCCATGGAGTTGGACCGTATCGAGGCCGACCTCGGCGACGGTGGCCTCGATCAGCTCGGGGGCGGCATTGACGAAGAGTCCGACGCGGCTCACGAACGGGGGCAGGCCTCGGGCGATGGCCGCGGCCCGCCCCGGTTCGATGAACCGGGGCGTGCCAGGCACGAAGACGAATCCCAACGCGTCGGCCCCGGCGTCGATGGCCGCCAGCGCATCTTCCTCTCGGGTGATGCCGCAGATCTTGATGCGCAGGGTCATGGAATTCGGGGAGGACTTGGGGGGCTCTGAAACAGGGCCTCAGAATTGCCGATCGGTCACGGCACCTTCACTGGCCGTACTGACGGTGGCCGCATACTTGGCCAGCACACCGCGGGTGTAGTTCGGCTTGGGCTTCTTCCAGGCCTTGAGGCGCGAGGCCAATTCCTTGGCCGGGATGCCCAGGTTGATCTCGCGCTTCTTGGCATCGATGGTGATGGGGTCTCCGTTCTTGATCACGGCGATCGGGCCGCCGTCGAAGGCCTCTGGCGTGGTGTGCCCGATCACGAAGCCATGCGAGCCGCCGCTGAAGCGACCGTCGGTGATGAGGGCGACCTCCTTGCCGAGGCCCTTGCCCATGATGGCGCTGGTGGGCGAGAGCATCTCGCGCATGCCCGGTCCGCCCTTGGGGCCTTCACCCCGAATGATGATCACGTGGCCGCTCTTCACCTTGCCGTTCAAGATGCCTTGAAGGGCCTTTTCCTCGTTCTCGAACACGATGGCCTTGCCGCTGAAGGTCAGGCCCTCCTTGCCCGAGATCTTGCCGAGCGCACCACCGGGGCAGAGGTTGCCGCGGAACACTACGAGGTGGCTGTCCTTCTTGATCGGGTTGTCGAAGCCCCGGATGATGTCCTGACCGGCCGGATAGCTCGGGGCGTTGCGCAGGTTCTCGGCCATGGTCTTGCCGGTAACGGTCATCACGTCACCGTGGAGCAGGCCCCGGTCGAGCAGCATCTTCATCAGCGGCACCGTGCCGCCGATCTCAACCAGGCGAGCCATCACGTACTTGCCCGAGGGCTTGAGGTCGGCCAGCACCGGCACCCGTTTTCCGACCCGGGTCCAATCGTCGATGGTCAGTTTCACACCGGCGCAGTGGGCCATGCCGATGAGGTGCATGACCGCGTTGGTGGAGCCGCCGAGGGCGATCACCACCGTCATGGCGTTCTCGAACGCCTTCTTGGTCATGATGTCGCGCGGGCGGATGTTGTTCTTGAGCAGGTTCAGCACGGCCGCACCGGCAGCTTCGCAGTCGCGGGTCTTGTCTTGCGACACGGCCGCCTGTGCCGACGAATTCGGCAAGCTCATGCCCAGCGCTTCGATGGCCGAGGCCATGGTGTTGGCGGTGTACATGCCGCCGCAGGAACCGGCGCCCGGAATGGCCACTTCGGCCACCGCTTCCACGTCTTCGGCCGAGCAGGCGCCCGCGGCGTTCTTGCCCACGGCCTCGAAGATGTTCACCAGATCCACGTCTTTGCCGCCGAGTTCACCCGGCAGAATGGTGCCGCCATAGACGAAGATGCTCGGACGGTTCAACCGGGCCATGGCCATGACGCAGCCGGGCATGTTCTTGTCGCAGCCGCCCACGGCCACGAAGGCATCGAAGCCCTGACAGCCCACGACTGTCTCGATGGAATCGGCGATGACTTCGCGGGACACGAGGCTGTACTTCATGCCCTCGGTGCCCATGGAAATACCGTCGGAGATGGTGATGGTGTTGAACACCACGGCCTTGCCGCCGCTCTCATTGATGCCCTGGGCCACGCTGACGGCCAGTTGGTCGATGTGCATGTTGCACGGCGTCACCATGCTCCAGGTGGAGGCCACGCCGATCTGGGGCTTCTGGAAATCGTCCTTCTTGAAGCCGGTGGCATAGAGCATGCCGCGGCTGGGAGCGCGTTCGATGCCGTCCACCACGATGGAGGAGAAGGGGCGGGGCAGGATGTCGTTCCGGGACTTGTTGGCAGGGGCCTTTGCGGAGGATCGGCGTTTCATTGCGGCGGAATGGTTGCGAACCCGTCCGACCGGCGGAAGACAGAAAATCACGGCCCGAGGGCCGGCCAACTCCGCCGTTGCGACTCCGGGGGGGGATCTTTAATCTGTCGAACAGGGGTGGATGCCCCGTCCATGAGACACTTTCTCGAATTCGAAAAACCGATCGCCGACCTTCAACGCAAGCTGGAGGAGCTGCGTTCCCAGCCGGGCACTCCGTCACTCGGAATTTCCTGGGAAGAGGAGATCCGACTGCTGGAGTCCAAGATCCAGGAGGCCCAGCGGCAGTTGTATTCGAACCTCACGCCCTGGCAGCGGGTGCAGCTGGCCCGCCACCCGCGGCGCCCCTACACCCTCGACTACCTCAAGACGGCCTTCAGCGAATTCGAGGAACTGCACGGCGACCGCCTGTATTCCGACGACCGGGCCATGGTGGCCGGCTTCGCCCGTCTGGGCGGCGAGAAGGTGATGGTCATCGGCACCCAGAAGGGCCGGGACACCAAGGAGAACATCCTCCGCAATTTCGGATCGGCCCATCCCGAGGGGTATCGCAAGGCGCTGCGGCTCATGAAGATGGCCGACAAGTTCGGTCTGCCCATCGTCACCCTCATCGATACAGCCGGAGCTTATCCGGGCATCGGCGCCGAAGAGCGCCACATCGCCGAGGCCATCGCCGTGAATTTGCGCGAGATGATGACCTTCGAAGTGCCCATCATCGCTTGTGTCATCGGCGAAGGCGGGTCGGGCGGAGCCCTCGGCATCGGCGTGGCCGACCGGGTGCTGATCCTCGAGAACGCCTATTATTCGGTGATCAGTCCCGAGGGCTGTGCGGCGATCCTGTGGAAGGATCGCACGGCGGCCCCCAAGGCGGCGGCGGCCCTCAAGATCACGGCCAACGACCTGAGTTCGCTCGGGCTGGTCGATGATGTGCTTCCGGAGCCTCTGGGCGGCGCCCATCTCGACCCCGAGGCCACCGCGGCCACCTTGCGCGAGGGACTCTTGCGGCATCTGGCCGAGGTGCGGGCCCTGACTCCGGCCCAGCGGTTGTCGTCGCGGTACGCCAAGTTCCGGGCCTTTGGTCATTTCACGGAGCCCGATTCCCAGGCGGCCTGATGCGTCAGGTGCTCGATACGCCGTTGGTCTTCACCCCGCTGCCCAAGGAGCGCGTCTGGGGTGGGCGCAGGCTCGAGGAGCGTTGGGGCAAGCGACTTCCCCCCGGGGTTCCGGTGGGCGAATCGTGGGAGATCTCCGATCGCCCGGAAGGGCAGTCCGTCGTGGCCGAGGGGCCCCTGGCCGGAACCTCCCTGCGCCGCCTGATGGAGCAGCATGGCGCCGAGTTGATGGGGCGCCCGGTGGCGGTCGGCGAGCGGTTTCCCTGGTTGGTGAAGATCCTCGATTGCCGGGACGACCTGTCCTTGCAGGTGCATCCTCCGGCCGAGAAGGCCGCGGCGCTGGGCGGTGAGCCCAAGACCGAGATGTGGTATTTCGCGGAGGCCGATCCCGGGGCCCAGATCTACGTGGGTTTCCGCAGTGGGGTGACCCGCGAGGAGTTCGTGCGGCGTCTGGACGACGGCACCGTCGCCGAGTGCTTCCGCCGCCACCCTGTCCGGGCCGGGCAGGCCATGTTCCTGCCCAGTGGCCGGGCCCATGCACTGGGGGCCGGGAATCTGGTCTTCGAGATCCAGCAGAATTCCGACACCACCTATCGGGTCTTCGATTGGAATCGGACCGGGTTGGACGGGAAGCCCCGCGAGTTGCACCGCGTGCAGGCCCTGCAATCCATCGATTTCTCCGACTCGCATTCCGAATTGATCCCGGAGTTCCGGTCGGTCGTTTCGCCCGGGGCGATTGTCCGCCCGTTGGTGCGGCATGCCTTGTTCGCGGTCGATCTGCTCCGACTGGAAGCCGGGGCTTCACTGGGGCCGTCATCCCGGCTCTTCCCGGCGGGCGGTCCGTGCGTCTTGGGATCGGTGTCTGGGACGACCCGATTGACCGTGGGTGACTACCGCCGCGATCTCGGACCGGGGGAGTTTGCACTGGTTCCCGCGGGCCTCGTCGCCGGCGTGGCTCTCGAGGCCTCGGGTACTTCAGAAATCCTGCGGGTTGCCGATGGGCTATGAATGAGTTCTGGGACATCGGGTTCATCGGGAACCCCGGCTGATCCGTCGCCATCGCCTCTCCGGTCGGGCGGGTCGGGCCCGACCGAGGCCCGCAATCCACCTGAATCCTATCCACCGGAACCAGAAACCCGGGCGGAGGGGACCGAGGCCATCGAGAACGACCTGCTGAGGGTGTTGGTGAGTGATCCCTGGTTCCGCTGGGCTGCCCTGGCGGTGGCGCTGCTGGTGATGTCGGTCCTGGCGGTGGTTGTTCCAGTGTTCGTGGTTTCCACGCCCGACATCGATCCACCCCAGCGGGCGAGCATTCTCGACAAGTTCCAGGCCCGGTCGCTGATCCGCACGGCGCGGACCGCCGGCGTGGCGGGACGACTCCCCGAATCGGTCACCGCCTGGAAGACGGCCTTGGCCAACGACCCGGCCACTCTGGAGGCGCGTCGCGGAGCGCTCGAAATCCTCACGGCGGCCCACCGGTACTCCCAGGACGATGTGCGCTTCGGATATGCCTGCGGGGTGGAACTGCTCCAGCGATCGGCGACGAATGCCGCGGATGTTCTGCGCTTCGCCCGCTTCCTCGACCATGTCGGACATCACCAGGCCACTGTGGCGCTTCTGCGGGATCCGGCGGCCGGCGATGCCGCGGAGTTGGCCGGCTGGTTCGCCCGGTCGCTGTTCCTCGCCCAACGCATGGACCGCTTCGAGGAACTCTGGCATCGGCAGCGGGAGACCCTGGCGAAGACCGAGCCCATGCGCCTCATCGCCCCGGCGTGGGAAGCGGGGTGGGGCCCCATCACGGGCATGGCGGCGGCCCGGGATCGGCTTCTGGAGGCGGAGCGCGATCCGACGCGATACGACGAAGCCTCCCGGTTGTTGCTGAGGGTGTTCGAGCAACTCGGTGACGGCCCGGCTTACGAGCGGGTCCTGGCCCGGCGGATCGAGCGGCAGGAAGACTCCCTGGCCGACCATCTCGGCTTGTGGCGCGTGTTGGCGCGGGTGGGGCGATCATCGGAGGTGAAGAGCCGACTCGAGGCCTTCAAACGAGCGCCTGCCAGTCCGGGCGAGGCCATCGGGTTGATGGAAGCGCTGCAGGCCTTCGGTCTGGCCGACCGGGCCGTGGAACAGGGGTTGGAGCAGGTGAAGGTGTTTCCCTATGCCCCCGATCTTTGGCTGGCCACGGCCGAGTTGCTGCTTCAACGCCAGGACTGGAACCGGCTGAGGCAGCTCGCCATCGGGATTCGGGGCGAGACTTCGTTGGGCGGTCGCATGACGGCCTACAGTTGGTACCTCGACGGGCGGATCGACCTGGCGCTGAACCGGGATCTGGATGCCGCGGCCGACTTCGCCAGGATCGTCGAGGGTGCGGCCCCCGACGCGGTGCTGGTGGCCCGCATGGTGGCGGGGTTGCGCCGGGTCCATCGGTTTCAAGAGGCCGCTCTCCTGCTGCTTCGGGTGGAACAGACCTTCGCCCAGGACGCCACGTTCTGGTTCGAGATGGCCGGCATCGCCTCGGAGACGCAGGACATGGAGACGTTGGCCGAAGCCGTCTCGCGCTCGTATCGCCTGGAACCGGAGAACCCGGTGTACCGACACAATCACGCGGCGGTCATGATTGCGCTGGGCCGCGAACCCGCCGAGACCGCCCGCCTGACGCTCGAATTGCTCCACCGCTCGCCCGAGTCGGTCGCCTGCCAGATCAACCATGCCCTGGCTCTGGTGAACCACCGACGGTTCGACGACGCCGAGGCTCAGTTGGCCCGCATCCCCTGGATCGGGCGGACTTCCGCCGAGGAGACCCAGATGCACTATGGCTGGATGTGGGTCGAGCACTCGCGCCAGCGGCTGGAATCGGCCCAAGCCCATGCCCGGGCGATCCGGCTCTTGGAATTGCTGCCGCCGCAGCGGCAGAGGCTGGAGGCGATCCGAGGGGACCTCGATTCGGTCAAAAAATCCGGCTGAATGGGTTGCACGATGGGCCATCGCGTCCACCCTGTCGGCCGCATGAGCATTGCCACCCGCACCGGTGATTCCGGAACCACCGGCCTGATGTACAACCGCCGGGTTTCCAAGGCTCACCCGCGTGTGGAGGCCTACGGCTCGGTCGACGAGTTGAACGCCGCCATCGGGATGGCGCGGGCCAGTGCCGTCGACCCCTTCATCGGCGACAACTTGTTGGTGATCCAAAAAGACTTGGTCATCCTGATGGGCGAACTGGCGACCGCCAAAGAAGACACCCAGCGTTACTTGGCCGACGGGTTCCAGGCCGTGACCCCGGCTTTGACCGCCAAGCTCGATGCGCTGGTCACCCAAATCGAGGCCCAGAGCATCACTTTCAAGGGGTGGGCCACGCCGGGGATGACCCTTCACTCGGCCGCGCTCGATGTCGCTCGCACGACCTGCCGCCGGGCCGAACGCCGCGTCTTCGTGCTGCGCGATTCGGGCGAGGTGGAGAACCATGAGATCCTCATTTTTCTCAATCGCCTCAGCGATTTGTTGTGGCTGATGGCCCGCTGGGTGGAGACCCATACGCCGGAATCGCCGGCCGTGACGCCCGCGTCTTGAGGAGCAGGGCACCGACAGCGGATCGACACCCGGCGTTGGCCGTCAACGCAGGGTGGGAGTTCGGTGAGCCCGACGAAGCGACGGCTTGAAGGCCTACAGAGTCACCGTAGGGCAGGGAGCGTCTTGGGAGGTGTTCTCCAGTTGGACGTGATGAGCACCGGCCGCATCCAGGGCGGCTCCGACCGTGTTGCGGGCCAGTTCCGGGGTATTGCAGTCGCGGCTCAAGTGACCCAGATAGATTCGCCGCAGGCCGTCGTGGAGGATGGCCGTGGCCACCTCGGAGGCCGCGTGGTTCGAGAGATGTCCATGCCGGCTGGCAATGCGCTGCTTGGTGCTCCAGGGGCGTCGGGTGTCTTCCTGCAGCAGCTTCACGTCGTAGTTCGCCTCCAGCACCAGCAGGTTCGATGGTTTCACCCGCTCCAGGATGAGCTTGGTGGCATGGCCGAGGTCGGTCAGGAAGCCGATGTTGCCAGCCGGGGTGGCCAAGAGGAATCCCACCGGATCGGCCGCATCGTGGGGTACGCTGAAGGTGCGGACCTCGACCTCGCCCAAGGTGAACGTAGCTCCGGTTTCGAAGGTGGCCGTATCGAGTCGAGCCGAGGAGAACTCCCGTCGAATGGCCTCATGGGTGAAGCGGTTGGCGTAGATCCGCGTGCCGGTCTTTTCTGCCAAGGTACCAATCCCCTTGATGTGGTCGCCGTGCTCGTGGGTGATGAGGATGCCGGTGAGCCCCTCGGGAACCCGTCCGATCGAGGCCAACCGTTCCCGGATTTGCTTGGCACTGAAGCCCGCATCGATGAGCAGGCGTGTTTCACCGACCTCGAGGTAAGCGCAATTGCCCGCGGACCCGCTGCCCAGAATCGTGAAGTGAACCGCCACGCAGCGATCGAACCGTTAAATGGACCGGGGCGACAGCAGAAATCGCCCACTCGGGTATGGACTCGAGGTCGATCCAACTCTCCGTGCCCGCTCCCAGGTAGGGACGGATCTCCGAGCCGTCCGCCCGCGACTCGCGCCGCCGATCCGGCCCATTAGCAGCAGTTGGGCTAGAACCGCTCCGGAACACCCTCTTCCATCATGCGGATGCGATGTTCGAGGCGGTGTTCCCGGCTGAGCGATTCCATCCAGCGGGCCGGTTCGTCGAGCGATTCGAACGAGAGCTTGAACGTGCCGTGGTGCATGGGCACCAACCACTTCGAGCGGAGATCATGGAAGGCCTGCAATGCCTGGTCGGGCCCCATGTGGACCTTGCGGAAGGATTCCGGGTGGTAGGCTCCGATGGGCAACAGGGCCAACTCAGGCTTGAGCCGCTGGCCGATCTCATGGAACCCCGGAAAATAGGCGGAATCTCCAGCGTGGTAGACCGTGCGCCCCCGGTGCTCCAAGACGAACCCACCCCAGCCCCGGTGCTTGTCGGCGAGGGTCCGGGCTCCCCAGTGCTCGGCCGGAACCAGGGTCACTTTCCAGTCGTCATGGCCGAAGCTCTCCCACCACTTCAATTCGACGATACGGCCGAAACCCAGACGCTGGGCCAAGGGCGCGCAGCCCCAGGGCATGACGGCGATTTTGGGCGAGGGGATTTTGCGCAACGTGGGTTTGTGGAAATGGTCGAAGTGCGCGTGGGTCAGCAGCACCAGGTCGATGGGTGGCAGATCCTTCACCCGGAGCCCGGGGCGCTTGAGGCGCTTCAACAGGAAAAGCCAATTGGCGAAATTCGGATCGATGATGGCGTTGAGCCCCTCGAACTGCACCAGGAACGAGGCGTGCCCGATCCAGGTCAGCGCCAGTTGATCGTCCTTCAGATGGGGAAAATTGGGGATCTTCACGGATCCGACGGGCGCCGTCTTGAGGGCGTGCCAGACCATCTCGCGAAAAAACGTGCGCGGATTGAAATGGTCTCCCGGGGTCAGATCCCGGAACGAGCGCGGGACCTTGCGCCGGCCATGCCCCACGGGTTTGGGCAACGGGGGGTGGGCCGGCAGGGGTTGATGGTTCAGAAGGGGATCCATCGAGTCGCCTTCAATGTGGCTTCCGGGTTTCCGGGGCGCAAGCGGTGTGGGTTGTCATGCGGGCGAGCCTGTCCCTAGTCTCGGGCATGCGCCCGTTCCGGACTGTCGAACTCTCACCGTCTTTGGCCGAATTCGGCGGCCTGCGATTCGCCACCGTGCACAGCACGCTGCTGGGGGGGCGGGCGGATGTGACGCTGTGGGCCCCGTCGACGCCCAAGCCGGCGGCCCTGCCGTTGGTGATCTTGTTGCATGGGGTGTATGGCAGTCACTGGGCCTGGGCTCTGAAGGGACGGGTGCATCACACGGCGCGGCGTCTGATCGAAGCGGGCGAGATCCCGCCCATGGCCCTGGCCATGCCCTCGGATGGTTTGCGGGGTGATGGCACGGCCTACGTGCCCCTGGCCTCCGGGAACTACGAGCGTTGGATCGTGGAGGAGGTGCCGCTGGTGGCGCGTGAGGCGGTGCCCGAGGTGACCGAGGCCTCGCCGAGATTCATCTCGGGCTTGTCGATGGGCGGCTTCGGGGCCCTCCGGTTGGGGGCTCGGCATCCCCAGGTTTTTCGGGGTATTTCGGCCCACTCGGCAGCGACCTCATTGAAGACTTTGGCCCCATTCCTCGCGGAGCCCTTGCCAGTGGGTGACTCCCCGGTGGAAGAACCGACCGCCGTGGAAGCCCTGGTTCGAAACCGTGCGTCATTGCCGCCGGTGCGATTCGACTGCGGAGTGGATGATTTCCTGATCGGTCACAACCGGGATTTGCACGCGGCCTTGGATCAAGCCCAAGTCCCCCACGAGTACGAGGAGTTCCCGGGTGGCCACACCTGGGAGTATTGGGAACAGAACGTGGAGCGCAGCCTGCGCTTCTTCGCGAAGATCCTCAGCGGCTCCTCCGCGGGTTGAATTGGGAGGGTGCCCGCCGGCGCCATCACCCGCCTCAGCCCTGAACGAATCCGGTTCAGAGGGACGGGTCGGGATCCGTTCCCGGCCCGGGAACGACCTCGGTGCCGTCGGCGCGGAGGCTCAGGTCGATGCGGATCGTGGCCTCGGTGCTGCGTGAGGCGCGGGTTCCGGAAACCGTCAGCCCCGGGCCGAAGCGCTGCCACCAGGATCGCCGCCGCTCCGCGGTCCAATCGTTCGCCACGGGACTCCGTGAAAGCCGCTCCAGGAACACCCCCATGTCGGCGGGACGCTGGGCCGGGTCTTTGGACAACCCGTCGAGGATGAGCTGTTCGAGGCATGCGCTCAGGTCCGGGGCTCCGCATTGGGACGGGCTGGGGGCGGGCGTATCCAGATGATGCTTCCACACCTCGTCGACCGACGCGGCCGGGAATGGGGGACGCCCCGTCACGAGCACGAAGGCCACCGCCGACAGCGCGTAGAGATCGCTGGCGACGTCACCGTGCCCCGGTTGGCGGATGGTCTCGGGGGCCATGTAGAGCGGGGTTCCCAAAAACCGCGAAGTGGCCTTGCCGCCCTCGCTGGGCGTGCCGGGGATTCCGCTCCGCGCCGACGTGTCCTGGACCAGGCCGAAGTCGAGCACCTTGAGCGTGTCGGGTTGTCCACCCCGTTCACACAGGAACAGGTTGCCGGGCTTGATGTCCCGATGGATGAGACCGATCCCATGGGCCTCCCGCAGGGATTCGGCGGCCTGCCGGAGCAGGTGCACCGCCCGGGCTTCGGGCAAGGGGCCGAACCGGTCCACCAGGTCCTGCAGGGTGAGTCCCTCCAGCAGTTCCATCGCATAATAGAAGATGCCGTCGGCGGTGTGCCCGTAGTCGAACACCTGGATGGTGTTGGGGTGGGTCAGACGGCAGGTCAGCTGGACCTCGTGCTCGAACTGGCGGATCAGGTCGTCGTCGGCCCGGTCCGGAAGCAGGAGCTTCACGGCCGTCTCGCGCCGCAGCAGGGCGTGCCGGGCACGGTACACCGATCCCATGGCGCCCTCACCGATCTTGGCGATGAGGGTATATTGGCCCAATTGCCGGGCCCGGAGTTGCGCCTCGTCGAAACGCCGGCGCCAGGTGGCACTGATGTGGACCGCGATGATGCCCGACACGGCCGCCAGGAGGATCAGGAGGATGAGGATCTGGAAGATCCACCGCAGCACCCGCAGCGGTTGGAAGGCCTCGGAGGCGTCGATCTTGGTGACCACGCCGAACTGGTGCTCGTCGATCCAGTGCCAGGCACCCACCACGGGAACCCCGCGGTAATCCCGATCAGGCAGCACCTGCACCCCGTTGCTCTCGGTGAGGGCTTTGGCCACCAGCGCCATCAGCGGAGCCTCCGCCCGGTCGGGCTGGGGCCACTGGAATCCCCGGGTCAGGTCGCCTCCCGGATCGCGGAGCACGAGGTTGAGGGCGGAGCTCGCCTCCGGGGCGTTGGTGAGGATTCCCAGTCGGCGCAGCTGGTCGTCGAAGCGGCTCTGGGACAGCAGTCGCCCCTCGTGATCGAAGGCGAAGGTCTCGCCGCTGGCCCCGGGCCGGGCCACGGAGAGCACGCGGGTGAACTCGTCTTCGGGGCGCAGGATCACCGCCAACACGCCGCGGATCTCGCCGCCGGCATCCCGCACGGGCACGAGGATCTGCATCACCTGGAGTTCGCCGCGCGGAGGGCCGTCCGGTCCGGGGCCCAGTCTGCGGTCGAAGCCACGATCGCCCGGACGCTCGGGCGGTCGGTTGGTCCGTGCTCCCGCTCCGTCCCTGGGGTTCGGGCCCTCCTGCGGGCCTCGGAACGGTCCCATGCCGTCGGGGCGGCGCCCCCCGGGAGGGCCACCCGGGCCGCGACCTCCGGGTCTGGTGGGCTTGAACGGAGTGACCAACGCCGGACGCCCGTTGGTGAGCACCCGATGGAAGAGTTCCTGATGATCGGTGGGCACCATGCTGCCCGGTCGCACCCGAAGCCGACCGAAGGCCGCCACGACCCGCCCTTGGGGCCCCACCAGCACCGCGCCGGGGTAGCCGGTGAGCAACAGCCGCTCGTCGAGCGTCCGGATCAGCGCCCCCAGCCAGGGGTCGGCGTCGGGAGCCGGGAATGCACCCGTGCGGGGCCCGGGTCCGAAACCGGCCGTCGGGGGATTGGTGCGGGAACGCTCCAACAGCGCCTGGGCCGGTTCGCGGATCGACGGGTCGGCCGCCAACAGGCTGGCGGTCCGCATCTGACCCTGGATCCAGACGTTCAGCGCGGTGACATTGGCCTCGATGGCCGTACCGAGTTCGCTGCGGAGCCGCCCCTCGATCGTCCGCTGGACGGCATTCTGGCTCCAGAAGCCGACCGCCAGGATCACGACCGCGGCGCTCAGGGCGCTCCAGAGCAGGGGACGGAAGCGGCGGAAGGCCAGTCCGGTCCGGGTGGTGACCGGCGAGGAAGGTGCTTTCGGTGCGTTCACGGCGTCCAGGGAGACTGCGGAAACCGTGGGTCAGTTTCAATCGACCTGCCAGGACGTCCGCGGTGGGGCGCAGGCGGAGCGGCGTTCAGCCGATCCGGAAGGAGATCCGCTGCACGACGGTCTTGCCGAGGGCGGTCTGGAGGCGCTCCAGGATTTCGTGCCGTCGATACCGGACGATTTCGTTGAGCCACACGCTGCTGTCCACGTGGACGAAGAGGGTTCCCTTGGCGAATCCCGCCGGTTGCGCGTGAGCGACCAGGGTCGGATCGAGGATTTGCGACCAGATCGTCTGGATCTTCGATTCGTCGAGGCGCTGCTCCAGGCGGAGGTGGCCCAACACCGTGGGCAGGATGGCCTCGATGGACTTGGCCGGTGAACTCCAGGCCGTTTCGGCACTGGTGAATCCGCGGCCGCGCCATTGGTCCATGGTCCGGGCCCGGGCCGCCGCGGCAGCCCGGCGACGACGGGCCCGTTCCGCCGGGTCGGCGGGGGGCAGGGGCAGCTTCACCATGGGGGCCTTGGGAGGCATGAGGTCGATCCAACCTGCGGCCGGCCTCCGTGGCGGTCAAGCCTCTGGCCATCCCGGATCCGAAACGGCATGGTCTGGGCAGTGATGGAACTGTTCGCCAGTGGGGATTACTCCCTCTTCCAGTGGTTCAACCGCGGGGTGGTCAACCCCGTGTTCGATGTGCTGATGCCGATCCTCAGCGGCAATCCGCTTTTCAAGCCGGGGTTGGCGTTGTTGGCCTTCGCCTTGTTCTGGAAGGGGGGGCGACGCGGGATCTGCTTCGCCCTGATGCTGGCCGCCACGTTGGCGGTCGGCGAGACGGGGACGGGCATTCTCAAGCGGACGGTGGGTCGCCCGCGTCCCTATGCGACGCATCCGGAGACCCGGATGTTGGCCGGCAAGGGGTTGAATGGGTCCATGCCCAGCGGTCATGCCGCGATCTGGGCCGGGGCCGCCATGGTGGCCGCGGCCTACTATCCGCGCTCCCGCAAGGTGTTGGTGCCCTTGGCGGCGGGCGTGGGAATCTCACGGATGTATGTCGGGGTCCATTATCCGAGCGATGTCGCGGCGGGTTGGGCCTGGGGCGCCTTTTACGGGTGGTGTCTGCCGCGGTTCTTCGACGCAGCTTGGCAGACCGTGGGCACCCGATGGTTCCCGCTGTGGCATCAGAAGGTTCCCTCGCTGCTCCACGTCGCCCCGGTTCCAGCGACTGCAGGTGCCGCCGGGTCCGAGGAGGAACGGGAGACGCACTGGCGCCGGCTGACCTGGTTGGCCATCGGCGGGCTGATGGCGGCCCGTCTGGGCTACCTCGCTTCGGCCGTGATCGAGTTGTCGGAAGACGAGGCCTACCAATGGCTCTGGTCGAAGCACCCGGACTTTTCTTACTACAGCAAACCCCCGTTCATCGCCTACGCCCAATGGATCGGCACCCACCTGTGGGGCGATCGGGAGTTGGGCGTTCGATTCCTGGCCCCGCTGCTGTCGGCAGCCACCGCCTGGGGGTTGTCGGGATTCGTGGCCCGGCTGGCGGGGTGGCGTACGGGTTTCTTCCTGGTGGCCATCCTCACCTCCATGCCGCTGTTGTCGGTGGGTTCGATCATCCTGACCGTGGATGCGCTGACCGTGGCCTTCTGGACCCTGGCCCTGGTCGCCGGTTGGCAGGCGCTCGAGAAGGATTGTACGGGGTGGTGGGCGGTCGTCGGGGTGGGGCTCATGGGCACGTTCCTGAGCAAGTATTTCTCGCCGTTTCTGATCGCCGCTTTTGCCGCCTTCTTCTGGATCCATCCGCCGGCTCGGCGACACCTGCGGCGGCCGGGCCCCTGGTTGGCCTTGGGTATGAACGCGGTGGCCCTGTTGCCGGTCTATCTTTGGAACAGTCGCAACGGATGGATCACGGTGACCCACCTCCAGCAGCGGGGTAGCCTGGACCAACCCTGGACGTTTCGTCCGCAATTCCTGCCCGAGTTTCTGGGGGCCACGCTGGGTCTCATGAACCCCGTGTTCTTCGTGGGGGTCCTCCTGGCGCTCATCGGGTACTGGCGGTCGCGACCTCACCCGGTGACTGCGCTCGGCGCTCACCCCGAGACGAATCCCCGCGACGCGCTCCGACCGACGGCCCTGCGCTATGTGCTGTGCTTCGGGTTGCCGGTGTTCCTGTTCTACCTGGCCTACACGCTGCGGTCCCGCGTTCAGCCCAACTGGGTCGCCACCGCGTTCGCGCCCCTGGCCGTGTTCGCCGTGCTGTGGTGGGACGCCCGGCATCGGTCCGGGAGCCGCGTCGGCCTGACTCTGCTGCGGTGGGGTGTGGGGATCGGTCTGCCGCTGGTGGTGATGCTTCACGAGACGAACCTCATCCTCAAGCTGACGGGACACTCCCTGCCGGTGGCCATCGAACCGCTGGTGCGCGTGCGGGGGCATCGGGAGGCCGCGGCGGTGGTGCGTGCCGAGCGGGATCAACTGCTGAAGGAAGGCCGGCCCGTCAGGGTGGTGGCCGACCATTATGGTTGGGCGGGCGAACTGGCGTTCTATATGGATGGCCCCGCACCCGTGGTGGCCAAGACTCCGACGGTGACCGTTCTGGAGTCCGAACGGCCCAGCAATCAGATCTGGTTCTGGCCCGAATACCGGTACTCGGGCCGCCCCGGACTCACGGTCCTGTATGTCCATCCGGAGGGGCGTACCGGGCTCCCCGATGACTGGGCTTCCCGATTCGAAAGCATCACCGACCTCGGCGTTCGGGAGGTGGAGTATCGCGGACGGGTGTTCCATCGCCTCCACCTGTACGCGTGCCGGAATCAACGGTGAATTCCTTGCCGGATCCATCCCGTCTCGTGGTCCAATTCTGGCCCGTGGCCGACTATGATTTGCAGTCGACCTTGGAATGCGGCCAGGCGTTCCGCTGGATCCGTTCTGGGGCAGGGTGGGAGTCGGTGATCGTAGACCGATGGGCTCGCGTTGAGGCTGCACCTGGCGGTTTGACGGTGTCTTGGATGGAAGGGGCGTCGGAGGCTCTCTGGCTGCGACATCATCTGGCAGCCGGCGAGGTGTTGGAACCGATCCTCGCTACTTTCCCCGACGATGCCCCTCTTCGGGCGGCCGTGTCCCGATGTCGCGGGCTTCGGTTGTTGCGCCAGGATCCCTGGGAATGCCTGGCCAGTTTCATCTGCTCGTCCACCAAGCAGATCGTCCAGATCCGGCAAATCGTGGCGCTCTTGAGTGAGCGTTGGGGTCATGAGGTGGCGGCGCCGTCCGGTGCGGTTTTGAATCGGGCGTTTCCGACGGCTGCAACGATTGCCTCAGCCGGTGAGGGAGCCCTCCGGGATTGCAAATTGGGGTTTCGCGCCCCGTACGTTTTGGATGCGGCCCGTCGGGTGGTGGAGGGACGCTTGGATTTGGAGGCGCTGGCGCGTTTGGACACTCCGGCCGCCCGCGAGGCGTTGATGGAGATCCACGGGGTGGGCCGCAAGATCGCCGACTGCGTGCTGCTGTTCGCCTACGGGCGTCAGGATGCCTTTCCGATCGATGTCTGGGTGCGACGGGCCCTGAGCCAGTTGTACTTTCCCCGGGCCCGGCGGGTGTCGGCGGCCCGCCTCGAAGCCTTCAGCGAGAGCTATTTCGGCCCCTATTCGGGCTACGCCCAGCAATACCTCTTCCACTACATCCGGTTGGAAGCCGGTCGTTAGTGTCGGTTTTCTGGTGATTCGAGTTTCATGCTTCACGATTCCATGAGGGCAGGGGCTCCGAAAAACCGAGTCGCAGACCGATCCCGGGCTGCAGGTTGACGTAATAACAGCTGTGACTACGCTTGAGCCATGACGCTGGAACTCAAACTGCGCAAAGTGGGCAACTCGGTCGGACTGGTCCTGCCGAAGGAAGCCTTGGCCCATCTCAAGGTGGAGGAAGGGGACACGGTGACGTTGACCGAGGCTCAGGACGGCGTGCGATTGACGGCGGGCAATCCCGAGTTCGCCCAATCCATGGCCGTGTTTGAGAGTTTGAATCGCCGGTATCGCAATGCATTGCGCGAGCTCGCCAAATGAAGGCGCCCTACTGGCTGACACGCGACGAGTGTCTCGCCCTGCATGACATGATGTTGTCGCATTACGGTGGCATCGCGGGTGTGCGCGACGAGAACATGCTGGAATCGGCCCTCGCCAAACCCCGGCAGCGTTTCCACTACGACAAGCCCACCATGGCTGATTTGGGGGCGGCCTATGCGGCGGGAATCGTGAAGAACCACCCCTTCCTCGATGGCAACAAGCGCACCGGGTTCATGATGGGCGCCGGTTTCCTCGAGCGGAACGGGTTCGAATTCGTGGCAACGGAGGCCGAAGCGGTGTTGTGCACTCTCGCCTTGGCCGCAGGTGAGATGTCGGAGGCCGATTACGCGGAGTGGTTGAAGGCCAATTCGAAACGGGCCTGAGCACCCCGCCGGGCTCGTTGAGAAGCCCCGAATCCAGCGCACGGGGCAACGGGGTCTGCATGGTCTTCAGCCGGCAACACCGTAAGGGCCAAGCCCGGCCAGGGTCTGTCCGTTGATCCGATGAGGGTGGCCGCGGCGTGCGGTCTCTCGGCCTGCTTCCCGGCCTGCTTCCCGCTGGAGAAACCCCTGGGGTCGACGCAGTCTGCGCGCATGTTGGATGCGCTGGTCGAGGAGTTCCTGATCCACCTGACCCATGAGCGGGGGTTGGCGGCGCATACGGCACGCACCTATCAGGCGCTCCTCAAGCGCTTCACCGACTGGGCCGGTTCCGAGTCGATCGGTTCGTGGCGTGGTGTCACGGCCGACATTCTGGTGAAGTACATGGAACATGAGCGCAGTCGTGCTCTTGAAGAACCCAAGGCCTCCGCGCAGTCCCGCCTGAGTCCTTCGAGCCTGTATCTTCAGATCGCGGCCTTGCGGTCCTTCTTCCGCTTCGCCGAAGAGGAGGGCCACGTCTCGGGCAATCCGGCCGAGAACCTGTCGTTGCCCCGCCGGGGGCGCCGGGTGCCCAAAGCCTTGAGTGAGCCGGAGATCCGACGCCTGTTGCAGGCCCCTGTCGAAGCCACCCCGCAGGCGCTCTGTACTCACGCCATTCTCGAGACGGCCTATGCCAGTGGCCTGCGCCTGGCCGAGATCCGGAACCTTCGTCTGGAGCAACTCCACCTGGAGGCGGGATTCCTGCTCGTCATCGGCAAGGGCAACAAGGAGCGGGTCGTCCCGGTCGGGGCCGCTGCGGTGGCGGCCCTGCAGCGGTATCTGACGGTGCGTCACACGTTGGTTCGACCGAAGACCCCCGGCGTGGTCTTCCTCACCCAACGGGGATCGGCCTTCGCCCACGTCACGCTGTGGAAGCGCATCACGCAGGCGGTGCGCCACGCCGGCATTGAACGGCCTGTGACTCCGCACATGCTCCGGCACAGTTTCGCCACGCACCTGCTGGCCCATGGGGCGGACCTCCGGGTGATCCAGGAACTCCTGGGCCATGCGAGCGTCGCCACCACGGAGATCTACACCCACGTGGCCCCGGAACACCTCCGGACCGTCCATCAACGACACCACCCGCGGGCATGAAAAAGGCGACCCCGGGACGGACAGTCCGGCAGGGTCGCCTTGAAAAACGTTCCTGAAGCTCTCTCCGGGAAACGGAGGGCCAATTACAGGCCCTTGCTGATCACCAGCTTGACCAGGTCACCGACCCGGTTGCTGTAACCCCATTCGTTGTCGTACCAGCTCACCAGCTTGAAGAAGCGGTTGTTGAGCTCGATGCCCGAGCTGTGGTCGAAGATGGAGCTGTTCTTGTCGTGGATGAAGTCGGTGCTGACGACCTCGTCGGCGGTCCAGTTCAGGATGCCCTTGAGGTAGGTCTCGCTGGCGCGCTTCATGGCGGCGGAGATCTCGGCGTAGCTGGTCTCCTTCACGGTCTTCACCGTGAGATCGACCACGGACACGGTCGGCACCGGCACACGGAAGGCCATGCCGGTGAGCTTGCCCTTCACCTCGGGGCACACCAGCGCGACGGCGCGGGCGGCACCGGTGGTGCTGGGGATGACGTTCTGAGCCGCCGTACGGCCGCCCTTCCAGTCCTTCTTGCTCGGGCCGTCGACCGTCTTCTGGGTCGCGGTGTAGGCGTGCACCGTGGTCATCAGCCCCTCTTCGATGCCGAAGCCTTCGCGCAGGAGAACGTGGACCACCGGAGCCAAGCAGTTGGTGGTGCAGCTGGCGTTGGAGATGATGTGGTGGTTGGCGCCGTCGTACTTCTCATGGTTCACGCCCATGACGACGGTGATGTCTTCACCCTTCGCCGGAGCGGAGATGATGACCTTCTTGGCACCGGCCACCAGGTGACCCTTGGCCTTGTCGGCCTCGGTGAACAGACCGGTGGACTCGATGACGATGTCCACGCCGAGCGCCTTCCAGGGCAGTTCAGCCGGGGTCTTGGCGGAAACGACGCGGATTTCGGCGCCATTGACGATCAGCACGTCGTCTTCTGCCTTGTCCGGGGAGGACTTGGTCGAGCCGACGGTGCCGGCGAAGCGGCCCTGGGTGGAGTCGTACTTGAGCAGGTACGCCAAATTGTCAGCGGGGACGATGTCACCCACGGCGACGACGTTGATGTCCTTGCCCACCAGTCCCTGCTCGACGAGAGCGCGGAAGACCAGACGGCCGATGCGGCCGAAACCATTGATCGCTACGTTGACTGCCATAATGTTCGTTTTCGTTAACCAGTTTGCCTTACCAAAGCCGGAAAGGCTATCCGGGGTGCCCCGCAGGTCAACCGGGATTTCACGCCGGCCGGTCCAAATCGCCGAGGCCAGTCCGGTCTCGGCTCAGCGTCGGGTCGCGGCTTCAACCACCTCCGACAAGGACACCTCGGCTCCGTTGCGGCGCTTGCTTTCGTCGGCCGCCTCCATGAAGGCGAAGAGTTCGAGGGTTTCTTCGATGGGCACCGGTGAGACCCGGGTCTGGAAGAATTTCACCGCCTCGGCCACCAGGGGCGCGTAGCCGTCGAACCCGCCGACCTCGGCCGAACCCAGGCTTCCCTGGGCCTTGCCCTGATAACCTTCGACCTCGCGGAAGGTGCCGGTGCGTCCGCCTTTCCAGGTGCCCACCACCTCGATCTTGCCGTCGGTGGTCTTACCGCGGCGCACCGACTGGCAGCCGGTGCCCATGACCGTGAAGAGCGATTCGCAGCCGTGGACCCCGTACCAGAAGAGGTCGGGGTGGGTCTTCTCCAAGCTGGCCGGGCTGCCGCACCAAGCGTTGGTGACGGTGCCGATGGACCCTTTGCGCACGGCCTGGCTGGTCTTGGCGAAGCGCAGCGACGAGGAACTGAAGAACGGCGTCTTGGACTCCGCGGCCAGACGGGCCAGCGTGTGGACATCGCGCAGCGTGCCGGCCATGGGCTTGTCGATATAGAGGGGCTTGCGCGCGGCCAGGACCGGCATGGCCTGGAGCACATGCGGACGCCCATCGACGCTGAGGAGCATGACCGCATCGACCTTGGAACACAGCGCCTGAATGGTGTCCACGATCTCGACCCCGTGCTTGTCGCGGAGGGTCGTGGTGTAGCCCTCCACGCGGGTGATGCTCGATTCGATGTCTGGGCTGCCGCCCTTGAAGGCCGCCACCACCTTGGCTCCGGGCACATGGTCCTTGGCGGCCGGGTTGTTCAGGATCTCCGTGAACGCCGTCGCATGCGAGGTGTCCAGGCCGATGAGGCCGATCTTCAGGTCGGCGGCGTGGACGAGGGAGGTCATGGCCAAGACCAAGGTCGCAGGAACGAAAGCCCGGGGGAATCTCATGGAGGCGTTGTTAGCGGTTTTTCTCCGACGGGGGAAGGAGGGGTTTGTCGGCGGTCAGGAGCGGATTCGCGTCGAGGGGAGCGAAGGGGTTGGGCGGGGCGTTGATGCGGCGTTCCCATTCCTCGGCCGAGACCTCCACGGGCTTGGCCCGGCAGACTTTCTCGAAGCCCGGGAAGTTCCACCGGTTCGGGAAATCACTGCACTGGTGCGGCTTGACCGGTTGGATCCGGCAATTGCCTCCCGAGTCGAGGAAACCGCACGCGCCGTCGGCTTGATCCAACAAGGCCAGGCCGTTGCGTTGGGCGTTGATGCGGGTGTGGCCTTGGATGAATTCCGCTTCGGTCAACTGCAAGTAGGCGGCGATGCGGGTGACATCGGCATCGGTCAAGCGCACCTGGCCGGGCCAGCGGCAGCAGGCGGTGCAGCGATCGCATTCCCAGAAGATCGGCATCGTCAGTCGGTGATTCCCGGGATCACACGGTACGGCGGCGCTTTGACGAAGGCGGCTTCCCGCAAATAGACCGGGGCCAGTGTTTCTGGCGGCACCGGATCAGCGACCGCACCCACCAGGGCGACATCGCTCGCCTGGGGGAATGCTTCCAGGGCATGGGTCGGGTCGGTCTCTTCTTGGCTGGCCGATGGCAGGCTGCGGATCCAGGTCCCGAGATCCGGGCCGAAGACCGCTTGCCCTGCTGCCAACCGCTCCAGCACCCGGTGGGCCGGTTCCAGATGGAGCGGGCCGGCCCAGCCGAGTCCGTCCCATTCCCGTGCGGCGAATTCCTGGCGCTGGGCGTTGACGCAGAGGACGCGGGGACCCGGGACGCCTTGGCGCCACGTCTGGCGCAACAACGCCTCGAAGGTGTCCACGGCCACCACCTCGATGCCCGTGCCCAAGTGCCAGCCCTGGGCCGCGGCGATGGCCAAGCGGATGCCCGTGTAGCTGCCGGGCCCGATGCTGACGGCCAATCGTTGGACGGAGGCCCGCGAAACCTGGGCTTCGGCGAGGGCTTGTTCGATGAGTCGGAAGACCGGGGTCGTACGCCCGCGGTCATGCACCACCTGGCTGAGAACCCGCTGGTCTCCGTCGCTGACCGCCACCGATCGGCGGTCGCTGGTGAATTCAAAGGCCAGGCAGATCATGGGTGATTTCTCGGGTGGATTCATCGACCCAGCGGAAGGCGATCCGGTGGAGCGAGGGCGGAGGCGGGTTCAGTCCGTCGGCCCGCGAAAACCATTCGATCACGGAGACGGCTTCGCCGGGGTTCAGGCAGGAGTCGAGCCCGGCGGAGTACACCTCGTCGGCCGATCCGAGCCGGTAGAGATCGAGGTGGAACACGGGCAGGCGGCCACCGCGGTATTCGTGGAGCAAGGCGAAGGTGGGCGAATGCGCCCGTGCGGGGCACCCGAGGCCCCGGACGAATCCTCGCACGAAGGCCGTCTTGCCCGCTCCCAGATCCCCATCGAGGCCGATGACCCAGCCGGCCCGAGCGGCCCGCCCCACCGCTTCGCCGAGGGCCTCGGTCTCCTCCGGGGATGTGGTGCGCACCGTGGGCATCAGTCGAAGTGTTGGAATCCGTGGCCCAGAGGCTTGAGTCCGCGCTCGTCCCGCAAAAAGAGCCCGGGCCGGTCGTTGAGGCGGCCGATGCAGGTGATCCGGGTCTCCGGGAAACGGGCTTTCCACCCGTCCAGCAGGCGCACGGCATCCGACGGAGCGACCGTGAGGACCAGTTCGAAGTCTTCGCCGTCGGTCAACGCGGCCACGACCGCCGGCTTGGCCGTGTCGCTGGCGCGGGCCCGGAGTCGGGCCGCCTGACGGATGGGCAGGGTGGGAGCCAAGATCTCGCCCCCGGGAACTCGGCTGGCTTGGAGGATGTGCTGCAGGTCGCCGGCGAGCCCGTCGCTCAGGTCCATCATGGCGTGGACGTCGAAGTGCTCCGCAAGCCAACGCGCTTCGGTCAGGCGCGGTTCGAAGTCGAGATGGTGTCCTTCGATGGATCCTCCCAACTCGCCGGTGACGAAGACCGCGTCACCGACTTTCGCTCCCGATCTGAGGATGGCGCGCCCGGTGGGTAGGGTGCCCAGCAGGGCGACATTGAGGAACAAGCCGCCCGGGCTTCGGGTGGTTTCGCCGCCCACCAGGGCGATGCCGTGCCGGTGGGCGAACTCGGCCATGCCCCGGTAGATCGATTCGACTCGATCCGCGTCGAAGCCGGCCGGCAGCCCCAAGGTGATCACGGCCGAGGTGGGGGTGCCCGCCATGGCGGCGATGTCGCTCACGGCGCGTGCCAACGCTTTGCGCCCGATTTTTTCACCGGGGGTCTCCGCCGTGAAGTGAACGCCTTCGACGACAGCGTCGGTCTTGAAGAGCAGTTGCTGGCCCGCGGTGGGGGCCTCCAGGACCGCACAATCATCGCCGGCCCCCACGACCACGGAGGGGTTGATCGGCAACAACGGTTTGAGCCGGTCGATGAGGTCGAACTCGTTCATGGGTCCGGAATGGGCTTCGGCGGATCGGGCGGATCAGGTGCCGGGATTTCGGGCCCGGGCTCAGTCCAGATTCTCGACCCGCAGCATCACCGGGTGCGACTTCACCACCGGCAGCTTGCCGATCGTCGCCAAGGCCTTGCGGACCGACAGGTTGCTGGCCGCGTCGAGCATGAGGATCACCGGCACGGTTTCGCCCGTGTGACCTTCGGGTTGGATGATCGAGGAAATGCCGATCTTGGCCCGTGCGAGGACCGTGGCGATGCGCGCGAAGACGCCCGGTCGGTCGGACACGTCGAGTCGCACATAGAACCGGGAGGTGATCGCATCCAGAGAAGCCACCTGGCCTCGGCCATTGTGGGTGACGAATGGAGGCACCCGATGGTGATTGCCCGCGCGCAGATCCAGGGCCGCATCGGCGAGGTCACCCAAGACGGAACTGGCGGTGGGGTCCTGACCGGCGCCGCGTCCGTAGAACAGGGTGTCCCCCACGGTGTCCCCGCGGACGACCACCGCATTGAAAGCGTGGTTCACCGACGCCAGCACATGGGTGTTGGGCACGAGGGCCGGGTACACCGACACCTGGACGGCGGAGGCATGCCCGTTGTCGGTGGCGGCCTTTCGGGACTTCTTGGCCCGGGCCGGGGTCGGCGTGGCGACCGGTTGTATGATCCCGAGCAGTTTGATGGTGTAGCCGAGTTGCCCGGCGAACTGGATGTCGAGCTTGGAGATGTGGCGGATGCCCTCGGTGTGGATCGCCCCGGGTTTCACCCAGAAGCCGTGGGCCAGCGAGGCCAGGATCCCGATCTTGTGGGCCGCATCATGGCCGTCGACATCGAGCGAGGGTTCGGCTTCGGCGTAGCCCAGGCGTTGCGCGTCGGCCAAGACATCCGCGAACTCGGCCCCCTCGAGCTTCATCCGTGTCAGGATGTAATTGCAGGTGCCGTTGACGATGCCGGCGATGCGCGTGATCCGATTGCCGGCGAACGATTCGCGCAGGGCCTTGATGATCGGGATGCCCCCGGCGACGGCGGCCTCGTAGTACAGGTTGGTGCCGTGCTTGGCGGCCAGGGCGAACAGTTCCGGGCCATGGGCCGAGAGCAGGGCCTTGTTGGCGGTGACCACGGGCTTGCCCAGCTTGAGCGCCGCGCGGACCACTTCTCGGGCCGTCGTCACCCCGCCCATCAGTTCCACCACGATCTGGACCTTCGGGTCGTGGACCACTTCGCTCCAATCGCCGGTCAGCACCGACGCGGGCACGGTGAAGCCGCGGGTCCGCTTCGGATCGCGCACGGCCATGCGGACGATATTCAGGCGCACGCCCAGCCGCGCGGCCATGAGGTCGCCATTGCGTTGCAGCGCCTGCCACACGCCGCCACCGACCGTGCCGCCCCCCACCAAACCCAAGTTGACCTGCTCCATCATAGAAGCCCCGACATTGACCCCGGCCGGTCTCCGGGAACAACGGGGTTTTTTGAGGAAGGGTTCAGGCTGGGTCGCCGTCTCCCAGGCTCACGCTCGGAGCCGGCAGGTCGCGGACGGTCTCCGCACCGGCGTACCCGAATCCCGGGCCCGTGAGGGTCGAGAGGTCCACGCAGCCGTCCCGCCGGCGGTACAGTCCGGGGTGGACCGTGGCCTCGAGGTCGCTGGCCGCCGGGTAGAACTGCATGGCGTTGGTCTCGACGCCGCGGAGCGTCGGCAGGTGCGCCGCCAGCAGGCAGTGGGGGATCTGGGCCAGGCGGGGATTGGTGAGGTCCTGGACCATCAATTGCATGCCATGGGCCTGAGCCCATGCGGCTGAAAGCAGCGCTCCGGTCTGGGTCTTGCAGGTCTTGAGGGCCACACCGGTCCACCCGAGTTCGCGGCCGAGTCGCACCAGTTTCCAGTCGTGGGCGCTCTCGTCGAGGAACAGCGGTTTGCGCCGGCTGACCTCATGCACGGGAATCGGATGCGCCTCCAGATCGTAGGGAAAGGGTTGCTCCACGTAGGTCAGCGCCCGGAAGAGATCGGGATGGTCGCGTTGGAGTTGGTCGAGGATCCCGCAGACGTAGGCCGGATCGCGCACGGTGCAATTGAAGTCGGCCGTCAGGTCGGTGACCCCCAGCGGCAATCCAAGGCGGCCCACGCGGACGAGGCGCTGGTAGTCCCAGTCGGCGTCGTTGCCGCGCAGCTTGATCTTCAGGCAGCGCAGGCCGTCACGGACGATCCAGTCGGCCAGCAGCACGGGGTGGCCGTCTTGGGGTTCGGTGCCGGTGAGTTCCGATCGGTCGATCGGGTCGAGTCCGCCGACCAGATGCCAGGCTTCGAGACGTTCGCGGCGTTGCGGGAGCAGGAAAGCCGACAGGGGGCGGTCGCGGAAGGAGACGTCGGTGCCGGCGGCCGGTGTCAGGAATGATTCCAAGGTATCCGGGAAGACCGCGGGCTGGAGGAGGTCGGAGGCCGTCTGTCCGAGCAGGCGGCCGAAGGCGTCGTGCAGGGCCAGGTCGAAGGCCGAATGGCACACCAGGGCCGCGAGGTGGGGCAGGGGTTCGAGGCCTTGGCCCTTGCGGGTCGCATTGAATCGGCTCTGGAGGCGGGGTAGTTCCGATTCATTGAAGGTGTGGCCCAGGCGCATCGGATGCCCCGATTCACCGAAAGAATTCAAAGCGGCGGCGAGGATCCGGCAGAATTCCTGAAGCGCTTCGTGTCGATGGCCATAGGGCAGCGACGAGGGCCACACCCACTGCACACTCAGCGGGGTTTCGCCCCAGCCCGAGGCGCGTCGCCCGTCGGGGCCTTGGACCGTGAGCCTCACCCGGGCGCACGTGACGCTCGTAAGGGCCTCGGTGCCGAATTTGAGCGGTACCCGGGTCGTGACGGGCAGGAACCACAGAGCGACGCCGGTGACCCGGCAGGTGGGGGCGGTCATGGCTTCGGGAGCGGATCTCAGCCCAAGTGGTGCTTCAGATGAGCGAGGCTACGAGTGGCGATGGCCTCGGGACCCTCGTCGAAGACGAACACCTCGACCGACACCCAGCCCTGATAGCCCGTGTTGCGCAAGGCCTGACCGATGGGCCGGTAGTCGGTGTCGCCGAAGCCCGGTCCCTTGAGATTCTCGTCGTTGGCGTGGAAGTACGAAAACCGGCCCCCGAATGCCTCGATGGTCTCGGCCACGGGCCGGCTCTCGGAGCACATGGCCTTCACGTCGAGCATGATCTGGAAGGCCGGTGAACCCATGGCGTCGGCCAGGCTCCGGGTCTCGGCGGCGGTGTTGAGGAAATTGGTCTCGGATGGCGCCAGCGGCTCCAGGCAAATCACCACGCCGCGCTCCTCGGCGGTCCGCGTCGCCGGCCGGAAAGTGTCCAACGTCCACGCCCGCGCCTGCTCCGGCGTCACTCCGGGCAGCATGTCCCGGCGTTTGGGTGATCCGAAGATCATCCGCGTGCCGCCGAGGTCGGCACAAAAATCCACCGCATGCCGCAAGTAGTCGGCGGCCCGTTGGCGCGAGGCCGGGTCGGGATGGTTCACGTGCATGCCCTCGGTGAAGGCCAGCACCCAGTGGATGCCGGACACCACGATGCCGGCGTCTTCGGCCCGCTGGCGGATCTCGCGACGGCGTTCGCCGGAGATGTCGGTGATCAAGGGCGCCAGCGTGAACGGCGCGATTTCAACCCCCTCGTATCCGGCTTTCGCGATGTACGGAAAGGCCTTCTCCAGCGGCCAGTCCTTGAAGATCTCGTTGCAGATCGCCCAGTGCATGACGCGACCATCGGCGGGGCCGGCCGGGTCATCAATCCAATTGCATGCCGGCGGGGCCTCACGTTCCGCAGAAGGTGCGGCAGCGGGGAGTGCCCGGAGGCGGGGGATTGCGGAGCGCATCCGGCGCTCCTGCCTCCCGGTACGGTGACTGCAACGCCGCGAGCAGGGTGTGGAAGGGAGCCCAGTCGTTGGATTGGGCTGCGGCATCCAGGGCCTGCTGGACGGCATGGTTGCGGGGGATGATCACCGGGTTGTTCCGGTGCATGAGGCTCAGCACTTGGGGCAGGGGCACTCCCTGGCGCTGAAGGCGCTCAGTCCAACGCCGCTGCCACTCCAGAAACCGAGGGTCGGAGGGGGCGGGTTCCGAGGACGTCGATGTCGGCGCAACTGGGTTCGTCTCGGGGTCGTGGGCCTGGCCGCCGAGGAGCGCAGTGGGTTTGAGGTTCCGAAAAGTCCGAGTGAAGTCGGCTTGGGTGGAATGCATCCACGCCAGGAGCTCTTCGATCAGGGCGGCGTCTTCGGTGTCTTCGGTCAGGAGCCCGAGTTTGCCCCGATAGGCCGCGAGCCAATCCCGTCGGAACCGGGCCGGGAACGATTCCAGACAGGCCTGCGCGAGCTCGATGGCCCGGGCGGGGTCGCTGTCGAGGATCGGCACCAGTGCCTCTGCGAACCGGGCGAGGTTCCAGGACGTGATCTTGGGTTGGTTGCCGAAGGCGTAGCGCCCCTGACGATCGATGGAGCTGAACACCGTGGCCGGGTCGTAGGCGTCGATGAAGGCGCAGGGGCCGTAATCGAGGGTCTCTCCGCTCAGCGCCACGTTGTCGGTGTTCATCACGCCGTGCACGAAGCCCACCCGCATCCACTGGGCTACCAAAGCCGATTGCCGTTCGACCACGCCCTCCAGCAGGGCCAGGGCCGGATTCGGCTCGCTCGAGCGTTCCGGGAAATGCCGCCAAAGGGTGTAGTCGGCCAGCGTCCTCAGGGCCTGGACATCGCCCAGCGCCGAGAACAACTCGAAGGTACCCACCCGCAGATGGCTGGAGGCGACCCGCGTGAGGACCGCTCCTTGCAGGGTGTCCTCGCGGAAGACCGGTTCACCGGTCATCGCCACCGCCAGGCTGCGGGTGGTGGGGATGCCCAGCGCGTGCATGGCCTCGCTGATGAGGTACTCGCGCAGCATGGGGCCCAGAGCCGCGCGGCCGTCGCCACCGCGGGAATACGGGGTCCGACCGGGGCCCTTGAGCTGGATGTCCCACCGCAATCCCGCGGGATCCAGATGTTCTCCCAGCAGGATGGCCCGACCGTCGCCCAGGCGCGTCAGGTTGCCGAATTGATGGCCGGCGTAGGCCTGTGCGAGGGGCTCGGAACCGGCGAACAAGCGATTACCTGTGAAATAGTCGGCCTGCCCGGGTTGTTCGAGGAGGACCGATTCCAAACCCAGTGCCGAGGCCAGAGACCGATTGAAGATCCCCCAACGCGGGCCGGAAACCGGAGTGGGATCCACGCGGCTGTGGAATACTCCGGGCAGCCGTGAGTAGGAGTTGTCCCAGCGCCAGCCGAAGGCCGGATCGACAGCCGAGGCGTCAGAGGGCATGGGCTTGGAGTGCTTCGAGGGGAATCAGTTCCAACACCCGCTGGTGGCAGGCCTCGAGGATCACCGGCGGGGGACAGCCGGCCTCGAGAGCCTCTTTCCAGCGCAGCGCACACAGGCACCAGCGGTCTCCTGGTCGCAGTCCGGGGAATCCGAATTCGGGTCTGGGGGTCGAGAGGTCGTTCCCGGCATCGCACGTGAACGCAAGAAACTCGGCCGTCACCTCGGCACAAACAATGTGGCGACCGAGATCCTGAGGGCCCGTGCGGCAGTAGCCGTCGCGGTAAAACCCGGTCTGTGGCGCGAAACAGCACGGTTCCAGGCGTTGGCCCAGGACATTGAGTTCGGTCGGTCTGGCCGGACGTTGCGGATCCATTGGTCGGGCCACGGTAACGCCGAATGACTCCGAGCAAAGGGCCGTTTTCAGCCGGGCCCGGTGCACTCCGGTGCCGCTCTCTGGGCGCGGGTTACAAAATCCGCCTCGGTACGTTTGTCTCTGGCCTCGGAGAATGGAGTCCGAGTAGTCTGTCGTCTTTGCTTCCATGCACGAAACTCGAATGAACTCCCGTTCCCTACGGATGGCCGCCGCGCTCGCGCTGTCCATCGTCTCGGCGTCCGCCGCAGAGAAGATCAATGAGGCTCTCCTCCAGAAGGACTTTCCCTTCCAGGGCGCCTGCATCAGTGCCTCGTTCCCGGCCAAGAACACGGCCATGAAGGGGTTGGCCCTCCGCCTTCCGGGCGCGGCCGATGCCAACATGCTCTTCGACACCGACCTCTGCCGCATGGCGGCGGGTTGGACCGGTGGCTACATCAACACCCGCGGTGTGACCTTCGACGGGTCCCACGGCGGGCATCCGTCCATCGTCGGCAAGCAGGCCTTCGGAACGGCCGTCGTTCCCGGTGTCTCACTCACCGGCGTGTTCACCGATGCCCGCAAGGAACCGTTCGGACCGACCGACGCCTCGGTGGTGCGCTGGGACGGTCTCCACGTGGCCGGTGATCGCGTCCAGTTGAACTACACCGTGGCCGGCAGCATCGCCCTCCACGAGCAACCCTCGGCCCGTTCGGCCGGCGGTCAGACCGTGTACGTCCGCACGTTCCAGATCGGTGGTGGCAAGAAGGGCGGACTCTTCGCCCGCAAGGCCAAGACCGCGACGACGTTCTCGCTGCTCCTGGCCGATGTCGAAGGCGGTAGCGGCAAGATCGACAACGGCGCGGCCGTGGTCAGCGCCAACGGCGTCACCACCCGCGTGCAGGCCACCGGACTGCCCAAGGGGGCCTCGCTGAAGATCGATGGCGGTCGGGTGCAGTTGGAGGTTCTCACCGGCACCTCGACCGGGGGTGTCTTCGAAGTGGCCGTGGTCAGCGGTTCCGATTCCGAGGTGGCGCAGGCGTCGGGGGCTCTCGCGGGCAAGCCGACCTTCGCTGATCTCCAGAACGGTGGCCCGGCCCGTTGGCCGCAGGTCGTCGAGACCCAGGGTGTGATCGGCAAGGGCGACGGTGCCTACGTCGTCGATCAGATCACTCCGCCGATCGACAACCCCTGGAAGCGCCGCCTGCGCATCGGTGGCATGGACTTCTTCTCCGATGGCACCCGGGCTGCGGTCAGCACCTGGGATGGCGACATCTGGATCGTCTCGGGCATCGATGAGAGCCTGAAGAACCTCAAGTGGAAGCGCTTCGCCTCGGGCATGTACGAGACCCTCGGCCTGCGCATCGTCAACGATCAGATCTACACCTCCGGTCGCGACCAGCTCACCCGCTACTACGACTACAACAAGGACGGCGAGGCGGACTACTACGAGAACTTCAACAACTCGGTGACCTCGACCGAGGGCTTCCACGAGTTCCTCTTCGACCTCCAGACCGACAAGGAAGGCAACTTCTACTTCGCCAAGGCGGGTCCGGTGAAGGGCGGTGGTCGCGGGTTCGAGACCATCTCCCGCGATGCCGGATCGCTGATGAAGGTCAGCGCCGACGGCAAGAAGTTCGAGACGGTGGCCACGGGCTTCCGCGCCCCGAACGGCATCGGCGTGAACCCGTGGAACGGTCAGATCACCACCGGTGACAACGAAGGCACCTGGGTGCCGACCTGCCCGGTGAACTGGGTCAAGCCCGGTGGTTTCTATGGCGTGGAAGACCTCGCCCACGGAGCCGACGTCAAGAGCTTCAAGCAGCCCCTCACCTGGATGTCGCACGACGAGTACGACAACTCCGGTGGCGGTCAGGTGTGGGTCAACAGCGAGAAGTGGGGTCCGTTCTCCAAGCGCTTGCTGCACATGAGCTACGGCCAGTGCGCCCTCTACCTCGTGATGTACGAAGACGCCGGCAACGGCCAGATGCAGGGCGGCGTGGTCCGCTTCCCGGTCAAGTTCGCCAGCTCGGCGATGCGCGCCCGGTTCAACTCCAAGGATGGCCAGCTCTACGTGGCGGGTCTCCAGGGATGGCAGACCAAGGCCGTGAAGATCTCGGGCTTCGACCGGGTCCGCTACACGGGCAAGGCGGTGCATTCGATCGAGGCCATCAAGTACACCCCGAAGGGCCTGCGCCTGACCTTCACCCAGCCGCTCGACGCCAAGGAAGCCGCCGACGCCGAGAACTTCTCGGCCCGTCGCTGGAACTACCTGCGTTCTTCCAACTATGGATCGGCCACCTACGAGGTGAAGAATCCCGAGAAGAAGGGCCGTGAGAAGGTGACTGTGCAGAGCGCCCGCCTGCTGCCCGACGGTCGCACCGTCGAGATCGACCTCGAAGACTTCCGCCCCGTGAACCAGCTCGAGGTGAAGTTCAAGCTGAAGGCCAAGGACGGCACCGAGATCAATCAGGAGTTCCAGTGCTCCGTGAACGTGGTTCCCGGTGGCGTGGCCGCCCGCTGATCCGGAAAACTCCCTCCGTTTTCTCAACGCAAACCCGCCCCGGAGTTCCGAGGGCGGGTTTTTTATTGGACCAGAGCCAGAATCCCGACCGGCCTCAATTCGAGGTGAAGGCGCTGGCGTGGCGGGCGAGGAGGGTCTGGACCGACCCGCACACCAGTTCGCACAGGCGGAAGATGCCCGGGTCGGCGATGTGGTAGATCACGCTGGTCCCGTCGCGACGGCGGCCCAGGATGCCGGCCTGGGTCAGGGTCTGCAGATGCCGGGAGGCGTTGGCTTGGGTCAGTCCGGTCGCTTCGATGAGCGCGGAGACCGACAACTCGCCGCCCTCGAGGGCGCGGATGAGCTTGAGCCGGTTGGGCTCGCCCAGCACTCGGAATCGGGTGGCGATGAGTTCCAAGGCCTCATCACTGATCTCGCTGGCGGAAACTTCCCCCCACTGCTCGCGCTTGGCCATGACGCCACGGTGCCGACATCTCCCCCAGTATTCAACAATATGTGCAATTGCTCATGGAAACAAACTCCGGGTGGCGCCATGGCCGAGGCGGCCACTCGCCGTGGGGAGCGATCCGAAAATTCCCTCGCCGAGCCTCGGTGGCGGGGATTTGATGCGCCTTGATTTCGCAAAAAAGACCGTGATCCCGGCGGCTCGCTCGGTGCCGCTCGCAGTGCAGACCCACCCAAGACTATGAGTCATATCGGAATCGAAATCGGCGGTACCAAGATCCAGATCGTGGCGGGCAACGCCGACGGGACCTTCTTGGAACGCCACCGGTTGGCGGCCGACCGGGCGCGGGGCGGGGCGGGCATTCGCGAGCAGATCGCCGCGGTGGTCCCGGGATTGATGGCCCGGCATCGCATCACCTCGGTGGGTGTGGGTTTCGGGGGGCCGGTCGATCCGAAGACGGGATTGATCTGCTGTTCCCACCAGGTCCCCGGATGGCATGAGTTTCCCCTCGGCGACTGGATGCGCGAGTTGACCGGGCTTCCCGTGGCCGTCGAGAACGACGCCAATGTGGCCGCCTTGGGCGAAGCGCTTCGGGGTGCGGGCCGGGGCTTCGGTTGCGTCTTCTGGATCAACATGGGCAGCGGGGTCGGCGGCGGGATGGTCGTCGACGGGCGCCTGTACCATGGAGCCCGTCCCGGTGAGGCCGAGATCGGTCACCTGCGACTGGATCGCTCCGGCCGGATCGTGGAAGAGGCCTGTTCGGGTTGGGCGGTCGACCGGCGGATCCGGGACGCCGTGGTCGGTCACGAGGGGGAGCTGGCGCAGGCCGTGCGTGCCCAGACAACGGAGGGCGGGGAAGCCCGTCATCTGCGAGGGGCCCTCGATGCCGGCGATCCGGTGGCGCTGAAGATCCTCGTCGCCGTGGCCGACGACCTGGCGTTCGCCTTGTCGCATGCGGTCCATCTTTTCCACCCCGAAATCATCGTGGTGGGTGGTGGGCTCTCGCTCGTGGGAGAACCGCTGCGCGCAGCCATGGCCGCGGCCTTGCCTGCCTACCTGATGGAGGCCTTCCGCCCGGGGCCGCAGGTGGCGCTGGCCGGCCTGGGCGAAGATTCGGTGCCGGTCGGGGCCTTGGCCTTGGCCGCGGCCCTCACGACCGCCTGAACCGCCCGGGATCGACTCACGACCGCCGAATGATCGATCCCCGCCCTCGGGCCGGATCAGCGGCGGGCGACCCCGTCGGGGCGGGGCTCGCCGCGCCGGTGCGGCTTCAGAGCTTCACGGGCCTGCCCGACGCCGCCGAGGCGTCGGCCGCGAAGATGAGTCGGTGCGACCGGTACGCATCGGCGAACGAGGTCAGCGGCATGTCTTCGCCGCGGTCGAGCGCGTCGAAGAACGCCTGGAACTGGGTCTGGTAGGGGTGGTCCTTTACGTCGCCCGAATCCACCGGGGCGAACGACAACTGGCTCCACTTGTGCTTGTCGAGCATGCCCAGCTTCTGGCTGTGGAACTTGTTGTCGAGAATGGAACCTTCGCTGCCGACGATGTGCGTGTGGAAGTAGTACGGCTGCAGGCTGTCGACGCACGAGGTGGTCTTGCCGATCCGGCCATCCCGGAATTTCACGATGCTCACCTGCGTGGTCGGGAAGTCATAGGCCGCGAAGTGGGGGCTCTTCGACGAGGTTGCATACGAGGTCACTTCCTCGGGTTCACCCCCCATGACCATGAGCAGCGCATCGAGGGCGTGGCAGCCGGCGCTCAACAGGGAGCTGCCCGCCTCGGCCTTCTGGTGGCTCCAGCGGAACTGCCCATACCACGGGCCGATACCATGGTAGTAATCGACCTCGGCGAAGTGCACCTCGCCCAGCAAGCCCGACTGCAGCATCGAATGGATGGACTGGAACTGCGACGAGAAGCGCACCTCGAAACAGACGCAGGTCTTGATCGGAGTGCCGCGCAGGGCCGACGCCATGGCCTCGAGGTCCGCGGCGTTGAGGGCCAGCGGTTTCTCGACGATCACATGCTTGCCGGCCTGGACCGCTTTGACGAATTGGGCGGCGTGATCCTTCGGGAAGGTGCAAATGGAGACGGCATCGAGGTCGGGATCGGCCAGCATGGCGTCCAAGTCCTTGAACACTCGGATCGGCGAGCCGTACTGGGCGCTGGCCACGGCCGGGTCGAGATCACGCCGGGAATGGATGGCGGTGACGCGCCCTTGGCGGGTGGCGTTGATGGCCGGGATGTGGGCCGAGGCCACCCAACCGTGACCGATGACTCCGACGTTGTATCGTTTCATTGCGGGATGTGTTGGACCGCACGGTAACCCGCGCCGGCGCTCTTGGGCATAGGATTTGTACGCAGCCGATCGGGAGTCGGCCGGGTGGCCAGACCCCATTGGGACCGCATTGGGGCCGGTTTGCAGGGCGCGATCTGCCATCGATATCGCATTCCCTGAAATAAGGGCTTGTTTCTCGGGCAGGCCTGCCCCAGTTTTCAGGTTCTTTGCTGCTATGAAAGCTGATGTGCATCCGAAAAACTACCGCACGATGATCTTCCGCGACTCGGCCTCCGGCCAGTCGTTCCTGTCCAAGTCCTGCGCCAACACCAACCTCACCGCCAAGTGGGAAGACGGCCAGGAGTACCCGCTTTACCTGCTCGGCATCAGCGCGTTCACCCATCCGTTCTACACCGGCCAGCAGAAGTTCGTGGATACGGCCGGTCGCGTGGACAAGTTCCAGCAGCGCATGGCCAAGACCCAGGCGGCGCAGGCCGCTCTGGCGGATGCCGCCGGCAAGAAGAAGAAGAAGTAGCCGCAGAGCCGACAACCGCCCGCCGGTCGCCTCAAACGACCCGCGGGCGGTTTGCTTTTCCCCGGGGCCCTTCCGGCCCGGGTGTGCCCGGCCCCGCTCCCGCCCCAGCATGGATCTCCTGCCGTTCATCGAGAAGTTCCGCCGTCGCTTCGACGAGGTGGAGGCGTTGCTCGGCGCCCCGGATGCCTTCAGCAATGCGGCGCGCGGCCAGGAGTTGACCCGCGAGCATTCCCGTCTGCGCCAGTTCGTGGCCGACGGCGACGCCTGGGTGAAGGTGCGCCAGGATCTCGCCGACAATCGGGAGCTTCTCGCGACCGAAGCGGCCGGGTCGGAGATGGCCGTCATGGCGGCCGAGGAGATCCAACGACTCGAGGCCGAAGCGGTGCGCCTCACGGCGGCCGTCCAGCGGGGTATCATCCCTCCGGATCCGACGGATTCGCGGAATACCATTCTGGAAATCCGGGCCGGTGCAGGCGGAGCCGAGAGCGCGCTCTTCGCCGCCGACCTGCTCCGCATGTACACCCGGTATGCCGAGGATCGCGGCTGGAAGATCGAGCCGATGGATTCCAGTCCGTCCGATTTGGGGGGCATGAAGGAAGTGATCTTCATGATCACGGGCGAAGATGTCTTCAAGCGCATCAAGCACGAGTCCGGCGTGCACCGGGTGCAGCGAGTGCCGGCCACCGAGGCCCAAGGACGCATCCACACGAGCACGGTGACGGTGGCGGTGATGCCCGAGGCCCAGGAGGTCGATGTGGTCATCAAGCCCGAAGACCTCGAGATCAACGTCTGCCGCGCCGGCGGCCACGGAGGGCAGGGCGTCAACACCACCGATTCGGCCGTGCGGATCTTCCACAAGCCTTCCGGCCTCGAGGTGCGCTGCCAGGACCAGCGCTCGCAGCAGAAGAACAAGGCCCAGGCGATGATGGTGCTCCGCTCGCGATTGCTGGAGCGGAAGATGAACGAGGAGAACGCCAAGTACGCCCAGCAGCGCAAAGACCAGGTGGGCAGCGGTGAGCGGTCCGAGAAGATCCGCACCTACAATTTCCCGCAGAACCGAGTCACCGATCATCGGCTCGAATTGACCCTCTACAATCTGGCCGCCTTTTTGGACGGCGACCTGGATCCCATGATCGATCCCCTGATGGATGACGAAGTGAAGCGCCGCCTGGCGGCCATCGAAGCCTGACCCGCAACCCCATGCCCACCCTCGAATCCCCCAAGGCCCTCATCTTCGACTGCGACGGCACCGTCGCTCACACCATGCCCCTGCATTGGCGCGCCTGGCAGTCGGTGACCGGGCGCTACGGCATCGAGTTTCCGGAGACCCGCTTCTACGCGCTGGGCGGAGTCCCGGGTCGCAACATCCTGAAGATGCTCTTCGAAGAGCAGGGGATCCGCGGCCTCGATCCCGTGGCGGTCGCCAAGGAGAAGGAGGCGGTTTATCTGGAGTTCCTGCATGAGGTCCAACCCGTGGAGCCCGTGCTCGAAATCGCCCGTCGGCATCGTGGCATCCTGCCCATGGCCATCGCCACCGGCGGTTCCCGGCCGGGCATTCCCACCGTGCTCCGGCACCTGGGCATCTACGACTGGTTCGGAGCCATCGTCACCAGCGAAGACGTGGTGCGCCAGAAGCCCGCTCCCGACATCTTCCTCGAGGCGGCCCGCCAGTTGGGGGTCGACCCGTCCCAGTGCCGCGGCTTCGAAGACACCGACCTGGGCATGGAATCCATCCGTGCGGCCGGCATGGAAGCGATCGACGTCCGGTTGTTCCCGGATTATCCGAGGCCGCTGATCTGATCCGGGCCGTGCGTCGGTTTCCGGTCGGCCCTGCGGTTCGGGGCCGTCAGGCGTTATCGCCCGTGGCCGATTCCGGCGCGGACAGGGCCACCTGGATGCGACGGATGCCCACGCCCTGGAAGGTGTAGCCCCAGGCCACGGTCCGTCCGACGGTCGCTCCCGTGGGCGGAGTGGAACCATCGGCGATCTCGTGCCGTTCGGCATCGAAGGGTTCGCCGGGTTGCGCCTCGTAGGGGAGGATGCCCACGCGGCGGGTCGCATCGATGCAGGCGTTCCGGTAGTTGCCGATCTGTTGGATCAACTGGGGTTGTCCCGAGGCCGCGGCCGCCTGGAACAACGCGAAGCAATGGTCCATGAGGTGGATGACCACCTGGAGCGACTCCTTTTCTCCGCGGCGCAACTTCTCGATCTCCAGTCGCAGGGTGGCTTTTTCACCGTCATTGGCCCGCGTCAGGAACTCGGAGAATCCCTTGGCCTCGGCGGCGATCTGGCTGGCGATGTTGCCGGCGGCATTGACCGTCTTGGTGGAGATCGTCTGGATGTCCTGCCATTGCGCGGTCGCCGCGGCGATCTGCTGCGCCGTCTTGTCGAGCGAACCGAGTTTCTCGGCGGCGGAGGCGAGGTTGACCTGCTCGAAGAGTTTGACCGCGGCCTCGTGGTCTTTCTGGAAGGGTTGGATGAAGATCCAGGCTCCGAGGCCGGTGAGACCTCCCACCAGGGAGATTTCCTTCCACGTCCAGACGGGCGCCGCCTTCCAGGCCACGGCGGCGGCGGCGGCCACGAGGACCACATCGGCCAGCAGGTAGGGCCACTTCGGCGTGCGAGGCGCTTCACTCAACGACATGGCCGTATCCTAGAATGCAGTCCCCTCGCGGAGGAAGGCGCTTTTCGCTTCCGCCGGAATATCGCCCGAGAGGGCGTTGGACTTCCGGCGGAATTGTCGGAGGGTGCGCGGATTCATCGCGTCGTTCCCATGTCTTCCCGTCCCTCCCTGGCCATCGTCGGCACCGGCATCGCCGGACTCGGCTGCGCCCATTTCCTGCATCGCCAATACGATCTGACGCTCTTCGACCCCAATGCCCATGTCGGCGGCCACACCAACACCATCGAGGTGTCGGAGCCCGGCGGGCCGGTCCCCTTCGACACGGGTTTCATGGTGTTCAATCGGGTGACCTATCCGCATCTGATCCGCTTGTTCGAGGAGCTGAAAGTGCCGGTCCAACCCACCGACATGTCGTTCTCGGTGCAGCATGTGCCGAGCGGTCTCGAGTTCTCGGGTTCCAGCCTGAACCACCTGTTCGCCCAACGACGCAACCTCTTCCGGCCTCGGTACTGGCGCATGCTGATGCAGGTCAATCGGTTCAACGCCGAGGCGGCGCCGGCGTTGTCGGATCCCCGGTGGGCGTCGGTCACCGTCGGCGAGTATGTCGAGCAGCGGGGCTACGGTCGGGATTTCCTGGAGCACTACCTCATTCCGATGAGCGGGGCCGTTTGGAGCACGCCTCCCGATCGGATGCTGGAGTTCCCGGCGCGCACGCTGATCCAGTTCTTCCACAACCACGGGTTCCTGGGCCTGCACACGCAGCACCCGTGGTGGACGGTTACCCGCGGTGCTCGCGAGTATGTGCGGCGGTTGATCCCGCCCTTCGCCGATCGCATCCGCACCGGGTTGGGCGTGGTGTCGGTCCGCCGCGAGGGCGGGGCGGCCCGGGTGACGACCGCCGATGGCGTCTCCCACCGCTTCGATGCCGTCATCTTGGCCGCCCATGCCGACGAATCACTGCGCCTGCTCGCCGACGCCGATGCCGATGAGCGACGCTTGCTCGGGGCCTTCCAGTACCAGCCCAACCTGGCGACCGTGCACAGCGACCGGAGCGTCATGCCCAAGGCCCGGTTGGCCTGGTCGGCCTGGAATTACCGCATGGCACGGCACCCGGACGGCGCGGTGCTGCCGCAGACGGTGTATTGGATGAACCGTCTCCAAGGGCTTCAAACGGACACCGACTATTTCGTGTCCATCAATGGCGAGCACGAGATCGATCCGGCGCGGGTCCATCGGAAGATCACCTACACCCATCCGCTCTTCAGCCTCGAGGCCATCGCCGCCCAGAAGGAACTCCCGGGCCTGAACCGACGGGGCAACGGTCAGAGTGTCTTCTTCGCCGGCAGCTACTTCCGCTACGGGTTCCACGAAGATGCCTTCGGCAGCGCCGTGCAGTTGGCTCGTGTGCTCAGCCGCGAGCCGGTCTATCCCGGCACCGATTGGGCCTGAGCGGTCCGGGGGGGGGCGGACCGGGATGGTCCGCGGTTCATTCGAGTCCATTCAGGGGGCAACTTCGGCGCTTTTCGCGGGGTGCCTTGGGCAGTAGTCTGTGGCCATGCATCGGCGATGGTCAGAACAGGCGCTGTCGGAGTCCTCGAAGGGGTTCGAAACCAGTCGTCGAGGGTTCTTGAAGGCGGGCTTGGCCGGGTTGGCCGCCTCCGCTTGGGCCGAAGAGACCGTGCGGCTGCCGTTCGACAATGGTGACCGGCCTCTCATCAAGTATCCCCAAAAACGGCCCCTGATCCGTCACACGGCCCGGCCGCCCCAGTTGGAGACGCCGTTCGCCGTCTTCCAAGAGAGTCTGTTGACGCCGAATGACGCGTTTTTCGTGCGCTACCATCTGGCCGGCTCACCGCCTCCGCAGTCGGTGCTCCAGCCCGAGACGTTCCGGTTGCAGGTGCGGGGCACCGTCCAGACACCGCAGTCGTGGAGCCTCGAGGCCCTCAAGGAGAAGTTCGAGACGGTCGAGGTGGTCGCCGTCAACCAGTGCTCGGGCAACAGTCGTGGGTTCTTCCAGCCGCGCATTCCCGGAGGCCAATCGGGCAATGGCAACATGGGCTGCGCGCGGTGGCGGGGCGTGCGGTTGGCCGACGTGCTCAAGGCCTCCGCGGTGCTCCCCCAGGCCAAACAGGTGCTTTTTGATGGGCTCGATCGACCCCTCGTGGCCGGCATTCCCGACTTCGTGAAGGCGCTGGATGTCGAGCAGGCGCTCGACCTCGAGGTGCTCCTGGCTTGGGAGATGAACGGGGAGCCGCTCCCCTGGCTCAATGGGTACCCGCTGCGTCTGGTGGTCCCCGGCCACTATGGCACGTACTGGGTCAAACACTTGCACTCGATCCAGGTGGTGGATGCCACCTTCACCGGGTTCTGGATGAATCCGGCCTATCGCATCCCCGACGATCCCTGCGCCCACGTCGCCCCGGGCACCACGCCCAAGCGCACGGTGCCGATCCAGCGCTTCAATGTCCGGTCGTTCCTCACCAGCCACCTCGATGGCGATCGCATCGTCCTGGCGGGGCAGGGCGTCTCCCTGCGCGGCATCGCCTTCGATGGCGGGTCGGGCATCCGTGAGGTGTTGGTGTCCACCGATGGCGGACGGCATTGGACCACCGCGGAGTTGGGCAAGGATCTCGGTCGCTATGCCTTCCGCGAGTGGACCCTCGACTGGAAACCTCCGGCGCAGGGAATCCCTGAGATCCTCGTGCGGGCGACCAATCGTCTGGGGCAGAGCCAGCCGTTGGACCCCTTGTGGAATCCCGCCGGCTACATGCGCAATGTCGTGGAACGCACCGTCTTGAGCCTATGACGCTTTTTCCCCATTCCCTGGCGGGCCTGCGGGCCTGGATCTCTCTAGCGGCCGGCGTGCTGTCGCTGGCGGCGGCGACCTCTGTGCCCGAGAATCCCAGACCCAATCCGCACCTCCGGGATTCCTGGGTCCTGCCCGTGGGCCCGGCGGGTGAGCCGGCCCTGCCCGAGGGCGATGCGGCGGCCCCCATCCGCCGTCATTGCGGCCTGTGCCATTCCTTCGATTACATCGCCACCCAGCCCCGCCTCGGCCGCACCGGTTGGACGGCCAGCGTCGAGAAGATGCGGGCCAAATACGGGGCTCCGATCCCCACCAACGAGATTCCGGCGCTGGTCCAGTACCTGGTGAAGCATCACGGCAAGGAATGAGGCGGCACTCGCAGTTCCGCGGGCGCATCACTTCCGCTCTGGCCATGGAATGCGCCCTGGTTCCATCGTCCGCTCACACGATGATTCGAGGAGGGGTGTTCAATGGAGGGGTGCGGCGTGTCTTCGCGTTGATGATCGCGGGCCTGCTGGCGTTGCTGGGAGCGATGGGGACGGCTGTCGCGGCCGACGTTCCAATGGCGGCTCCGGGCAAGGCGGCCGAGCCGGGCCAGCGCGGGAACATCCACCGACATTCTTCCCAACCCAATGTCGTGCTTCTGGCCGCGGGCGGCGGTTGGGATTGGGACCCGGCGACCGGTTCGGTCGGCGCCACGGCCCTCACCCTCGCTACGAATGCCGCGACGAATACCGCGACGAATACCGCGACGAATACCGCGACGATCCTGGCGACCAATACTCTCTACCCGAACCTCGAGCGACTGGCCGCCTCGGGCCAGCGCTGGACGGGGGCCTATGCGGGCGCGCCCTCGGCGGCCGCCAGTCGGGCCGCCTTGATGACCGGGCGCCACTCGGGCCACGGGCGCATCCGTGGGGCCACGCCTCCTCCGCTGGCCGCCGAAGACGTCACCCTCGGTGAGGTGTTCCGGGCGGCGGGTTACCGGACGGCCGTGATCGGCGTGTGGGATCTGGGGGGCAACAATACCCCCGGGCATCCGATGCGTCAGGGGTTCGCCGACTGGTTCGGGTTTCTCGACTCCCGCGAAGCCCGGGATCTGTATCCCAAGGCCCTGTGGCGCAACGCCGAGACCTTCGACAATCTCCTCGATCAGCGAGGGCGCCTGGCCAATTACGCCCCCGACTGGTTCGCCCGCTTCGCCACCAATTACATCCAAGTGCATGAAGATCACCCGTTCTTCCTGTACGTGGCGCATCCCCTGCCGGGGAGTACGACCTCCGACGAGGTGCGCGATCGTCATCGCGTGCTGTGGGATCGGTTCGTCGGGGCCGTCGTGCGCGAACTCGAACAAAGTCAGATCGTCCGCGAGACCATCCTGGTGGTGACCAGCACGGGCGGTGTGGGTTCGGGTGAGGATCCCCTGTCCGAGGCTCGACTCCGGGTGCCGCTGATCATCCGTTGGCCGGGCAGGATCGCGGCCGGGCAGACAAACGACCGGCCGGTGGCCCTCTGGGATGTGTTGCCCACGCTGGCCGCTCTGGCCCGGGTGAACGCGCCCAAAGACCTCGATGGCATCTCCCTGGCTCCGGAACTGTCGGGTGGCCAGGAGCCCCGGCCGCGGGCCGGCGGTCTGTATTGGGAAACGGCCGAGACCCCGCCCCGCCGCGCCCTCCGCTGGGATCACTGGAAGGCCGTCGAGCGGACCCCGGGTGGCGAGATCGATTTGTTCGACCTGAAGGCCGACCCCTCGGGGGCGCGGAGTGTCGCCGCCGATCAACCCGAACGCCTCACCGAGGCCCGCCGGCGCCTGCGCGAGGCGGCCGATCCGGCTCCGTCGGCCCGGCCCTAAACCGGCTTCCACACCTCAGCCCCAAGGCTCTAATTCCCGATCCCGTTCCGTTGCCCAACCCCAACCCCTCACTGACATGAGTCCCACCGATGCCCTCACACTGTTGGAACGGTTTCGAACCGGACAGGTGCCTGCCGAGCAGGTGCTGCACGCCTTCCAGGCGGCCCCGGTGGTCGATCTCGGCTTCGCCGCGGTCGATCAGCACCGGGCCCTCCGCAAAGGGTTTCCCGAGGTGATCTTCGGCGCCGGCAAGACTCCCGATCAGGTGGTCGCCATCGCTGCCGAGATCCTCGCCGCCGACGGCCGCGTGCTGACCACCCGCGTGAGTCCGGAGCAGGCCCGCGCGCTGAAGAAGCGCTTCAGCCACACGGTCCACCATGAGGCGGCCCGGTGCCTGACCCTCGAACGATCCCCCCTGGCCAAGCGCCCGGGAACCATCGCGGTCGTGGCCGCGGGCACCACCGATCTGCCCGTCGCCGAAGAGGCCGCGGTGACCGCCGACTTCATGGGCAACACCGTCCAGCGGATCTACGACGTGGGCGTGGCCGGGTTGCACCGGCTCCTGCGACGATTGCCCGAGATCCAGTCGGCCAATGTGGTGATCGTCGTGGCGGGCATGGAAGCCGCCTTGCCCAGCGTCGTGGGCGGGCTCATCGGCAAGCCTCTCATCGGGGTTCCCACGAGCGTGGGTTACGGCTCCCATTTCGGGGGGCTCACGGCCTTGCTGGGCATGCTCAACTCCTGCGCCAGCGGCCTCACCGTGGTGAACATCGACAACGGCTTCGGCGCGGGGTACGCCGCCAGCGGCATCAATGCGTTGGTGGCCTCGGCTCGCAACACTTCGGCCCCATCGGCGCAGGCCGAACTCCCCGCCGCACCGACGCCGGGGCGGGTCAAGGCCCTTCCGAAGCGACGCGGTAAAGCCGCTCCGACTCGATGACATCGGCCGTGCCGGCGGGCACCAGATGGCTCACCGGCAGTCCTTGTTTCACACGCTCCCGGATCTCCGACGACGACACCCCGAGCGGCCAGCCGCGCAGGTGTCGCAGCCGCCAGGGTTCCGGCAGCGTGGCCTGAAGCTGACCGGGTCTCGGAATCACCACGAAGGTCACCGCCCGGGCCAACGCTTCGGCTTCGCGCCACTGGGGCAGGGTGGGCACGTGGTCGGCCCCGATCAGCCAGAAGAACTCCGCACCGGGATGCCTCGCTTGGAAGCCCCTCACCGTATCGATCGAGTAGCTCACCCCACCGCGCGTCAGCTCGTCGGTGTGGACCTCGGTGTGGGATTGGCCGGCCAGCGACCGTCGGAGCATCCGCAGGCGGGCCGCATCGGGGGCGGGTCGGGATCCCGGTTTGAAGGGCGACTGGGCGGCGGGAATGAAGAAGAGCCTGTCGAGGGCCAACTCCTCCAAGGCCGCCTGGGCGACGAGCAGATGGCCGCGGTGCAACGGATCGAACGACCCGCCGTACAGTCCCAAGCGGGGCGCCCGAACCGTCGCCGATGACCTGGCCGCATCCTCTGGTTTCGCCGGATTCATGTCTGCAAACCCCGACTCCGCGCGCATCCACGGCCCGAGTCAACCCTCCATGCCCCGCCACCGAAGCTTGCCCAGAAGCCGTTGCGGGGCGTTGACCGGCATTGGAGGGACAGGCTCGGTGTCTTGAGCGGGGGGCGGATTCCGGCACCCATCGGTCTGCGGCTCCGTGCTGTCCCTTTCTTTCCAACGGGATCGATCCGGTTTAGCGTCGTCGCATGGTTCACGCCTCTGAATCGTTGATCGCCACCGTCCGCAAGCCGCTGCCCCCGGCGCAGTTCGATGCGTTGTCCCAGGAGATCTTCGAACTGAAGCGGCGACACAACGCCGTGATCCTGGCCCACAACTACCAGATCCCGGAGATCCAGGACGTGGCCGATTTCGTGGGGGATTCGCTCGGACTGTCCCAGCAGGCGGCCAAGACCTCGGCCGATGTGATCGTCTTCTGCGGCGTCCATTTCATGGCCGAGACGGCCAAGATCCTGAATCCCACCAAGCGGGTGATCCTGCCCGATCGCGATGCCGGTTGTTCCCTCGAGGAAAGTTGCCCGGCTGCCAAACTGCGGGAGCTGCAAGCCACGAACCCCGAGTTCTACACCATCGCCTACATCAACTGTTCAGCCGAGGTGAAGTCCTTGAGCGACTGCATCGTGACGAGCGGCAACGCCGTCAAGATTGTCGAACACGCCCCGAAAGATCGCCCTCTGTTGTTCGTGCCCGACGAGAACCTCGGAGCCTGGGTCATGGAGCAGACGGGCCGACCCATGACTCTCTGGAAGGGCAATTGCTACGTCCATGTGGAGTGGACCCATCAGGCCATCACCCGGATCCGTCAGCAGTATCCCGGGGCTCCGTTGGTGGCCCACCCGGAGTGCACCCGATCGGTGCGGATGCTCGCCGATGAGGTCTGTTCCACCGAGAAGATGGTCACCTGGTGCCGGAAGACCCCTGCCAAGGACATCATCATCGCCACCGAGGCGGGCATGTTGCACCGGCTTCAGAAGGAGTGCCCCGACAAGCACTTCATCCCGGCGCCGACCGATCGATGCGCCTGCAACGAGTGCCGCTTCATGAAGATGAACACGCTCGAGAAGCTTCGGGATTGCATGACCACGCTCGAGCCCCAGGTCGAGTTGCCGCCCGAGATCATCGCCCGCGCCCGCAAACCCATCGAGCGGATGCTGGAGATCAGCGCCCTGCCGGTGGAGAACGCGGGCTGAGTGCGTTCAGAGCGGTTGGCCCACGTGGAGGCCGTGGCGGAGGCAGTAGGCGCCGTTGGTAACATACTTGTCGGCCCAGTGCTTCAGACCGGCGCGTTCCTCTGCGGACAGCGCTCGGACGACCTTGGCCGGAGAACCCAGCACCATCGAACCGGCCGGGATCCGGCTGCCGGGGGTGACCAGGGCGTTGGCCCCGATGAGGCATTCTTCGCCGATGACCGATCCATCGAGGATCGTGGCGCCCATGCCGATCAGGCAGCGATCCCCGATGGTGCAGGCATGGACATTGGCGGAATGGCCGACCGTGACGTGGTCGCCCAGAATGCAGGGATGATCATCCGACAGGTGCAGGACGGCGTTGTCCTGGATGTTGGTGCCGCGGCCGATCTCGATGCGGTTGATGTCCCCGCGCAGCACGGCCCCGTACCAGACGCTGGATTCGTCGCCGAGGGTCACATCGCCCACCACCACGGCGGTCCGGGCGAGGTACACCTCGCGGCCCAGCTCGGGACGCTTGCGGAGGTGGCGGTCGAGTTGGGTGATGAGGGTTTCCATGGAGGCCAGTGGAGGTTCAGGGGCTGTCGGTCAGAGAATGGCGGCCGAGGCCTCCTGGGCCCGGTGGAGGCGGGCGTAAAGGCCATTGGCGACCAGGAGTTCGGAATGGGTACCGCGTTCCACGATGCGCCCGTCTTTGAGCACCACGATGAGATCGGCATCGCGGATCGTGCCCAAGCGGTGGGCGATGACGAAACTCGTGCGGTTGCTCATCAACCGCTTGAGGGCCTCCTGGATGAGGCGCTCCGTGGCGGTGTCGACGCTCGCCGTGGCCTCGTCGAGGATGAGGATGGGGGCATCCTTGAGGAGGGCCCGTGCGATGCTGATGCGCTGCTTCTCGCCCACGCTCAGGCGGATGCCCCGCTCGCCGACCCGGGTGTCGAAGCCGTCGGGCAGGCGCTGGATGAATTCCGCCGCATTGGCCATCTCGGCCGCCGCGACGCACTCGGCTTCGGTGGCATCGAGGCGACCGTAGAGGATGTTCTCGCGGATGGTGCCGTTGAAGAGGAAGGGTTCCTGACTCACCACGGCGATCTGGGAGCGCAGATGGACCAGGGGGATGGATTCCAACGGAAGACCGTCGATCGTGATCCGCCCTCCGGCGATCGGGTAGAAGCGGGGCAGCAGGTTCACCAGCGTGGATTTGCCCGCGCCGGTGGGGCCCACCAGCGCGATGGTCTGCCCCGCCCGGACCTGAAGATCGATGTCCTTCAGCGCCTCGGGTCGACCTTCATAGGCGGCCGACACCCCTTCAAACGACACCTCGCCCCGCAGGCGGGATGCGGGCGTCGGCGGGCTCGTACCCGGATCGCCGGCTTCCGGTGGGGCGTCGAGGATGTCGAAGACCCGTTCGCCCGCCGCCCGCGCCGATTGCGACATCTGGTTCAATTGATGCAGCACGTTGAGCGGGGCGTAGAACATGCCGAGGAACAGCAGGAACTCCACGAGGGCTCCAGGCGTCATGGCCCCGTCGAGCACCTTGCGACCGCCCAGCCACAGCACCAGCACCGTTCCCAGCGCCGCGGAGAATTGCATGGCCGGGTTGTAGCCGGCCCAGGCCTTCATCACCGTGAGCGTGCCTTTGCGTAGCGCATCGGCCCGCTGGGCGAAGCGCGAGTCCTCGTGGGTCTCACGTCCGAAGAGCTTGATCTGCCGGATGCCCTGGAGGTTGTCCATCAGGAGGGCGTTCATGGCGCTGCTGGCCTGACTGCGGGCCCGGTAGCGCGACGCGGCCGTCCTGGTGTACCAGACGCCGCCGGCCACCAGCAGCGGCACGGGGATCAGCGCCACGGCCGCGAGGAAGGGATCGTTGAGGAAGAGCAGGGTGGCCACGCCGACCACGCCGAGCACCGCCACCACGCCCTGTTCGGTGCCGTCGATCAGCAGGCGTTCCATGGCACCCACATCTTCGATGACCCGGGTCATCAGGTCGCCGGTGGCCCGATGGTCGAACCAGCTGGGGGCCAGTTGCTGAAGCCGCCGATACACCTGGCAGCGGATGTCGAAAATGACGTTCTGTTCGAAGCGGTTGTTGAGGCGGATCCGCAGGGAATTGAAGGCATCGCGCAGCGCGAAGGCGGCGAGCAACCCGATGATGGCCTTGCCCAGCAGGTCGCGACGCCCGGTGGCGATCACGTCATCCATCACAAAGCGGGTGAGCTTGGGATAGGCGAAGGCGGCCAGTTGGCCGAGCAGGGCGCAGAGGATCGTGCCCGAGGCCAGCAGCGGGTAGGGCTTCAGGTAGGCCGAGACCCGGCGGACGATCTCTCCGGTGCTGCGCGGGCGGACGGCGAAGGCTCCCTTGGCGTCGCCATGGACATGGGCGAGGTATTGCACAATGACTGGATGCGGACTGGCGTGCTTGCGGGTTTGCTGGCTCTGGAACTCTCTCGGCTCACGGGCAGACCCAATGGGCCTCCCAGGAATCGGCGTCCCAGCGGAACCGGGCGCGTTCATGATGCTCGGGCTTCAACTGCAGCCAGTCCAGCTCGTGGACGGTGGTCACCAACACGGCGAATTGCTCGACCGGATGGTCTCCGAAGGGGATTTCCCACGGAGCGAGGATACGCTCACCGGGTCGGGGCACCGTGGCGTAGAGGCGCCGGCTGCTGTGGGGCAGGTTCTCCCAATACACTCGGGTCACCGCGTTCTGGACATGCACCCGGGTCTCGCCTCGGGCCCGCAGTTGGATGCGCGACACCGGATCATAGAAGCACCAGGTGGCCACGGGTTGGATCCGCACCCCGGCGACCTTGTGGGCCCGGCCGTCCGAGAAACAAACCAGCTTCCGTTCGTGAAGGTCGACCTCGCGCAGCACCACGATCCGCGCATCCGGATGGTCGGGACCCGCGGTCGCCAGGGTCGGGGTCCGCCAAGGATGGGCCAGATCGGTCGCCGCCCGCGCGAGTCGATCCCAGATGTCGCCATGCAGGGATTCCAGAGACTGGGGATGCGCTTCGGAAGGCCTCATGGGCCGCGAGCCTACTCCAAGCGGCCACGGGTCTCCAGTCTTCGGTGGGGAGCTGTCGTCGGTGTGTGTGGTCCCGGTGGAGACAGGGCATTCGGTGCGCCCGATGTGGCTGAAAATCCCTGTTTCGCCCGCATGCCTTTGGAGCAAGCTTTCCAGCGTGTCTGCGACGATTCCCAAGACCATGCGGGCGGTGGTGTACCGCGGCGCCAATGACCTGCGGGTGGAGGCGGTTCCCGTGCCCCGGATCGGCTCTGGCGAGATCCTGGTGCAGGTGGGGGTGTGCGGCGTGTGCCCCACCGACATCAAGAAGGTCCAGTACGGAACCCAGACGCCGCCGAGGATCTACGGCCATGAAACGGCCGGCACCATCGTCCAGGTGGGGGCCCGGGTTCGAGGGTGGTCGGTCGGAGACCGCGTGGGGCTCCATCACCACGTGCCTTGCCTCGACTGCCACTGCTGCCGGCACCGCGCCTTCGCCCAATGCGAGACCTACAAGCGCACGGGCATCACGGCGGGCTTCGAGCCGGCCGGGGGTGGCTATGCCGAATACGTTCGGGTCATGGATTTCTGCCTGCCGGGAGTGGTGAAGATTCCGGCCAAGAACAGCCTCGAAGAAGGGGCCATGCTCGAGCCGGTGAACACCGTTCTCAAAGGCATTCGGAGCCTGTCCCTTCTCAAGGGCGACACGGTCTGGGTGGCCGGTGCCGGGCCGATCGGGCTGCTCTTCATCGGGATGCTTTCCGCCTTGGGCATGCGGGTGGTGGCGACCGACCTCATGGAATCCCGGCGCCAACTGGCCCGACGCTGGGGGGCTTGGAAGGCCTTGGATGGGGCCGACGTGAACCTGGTGGATGCCTTGCGCGCGACGACCCGGGGCCGCGGGTTGGATGCCGCCGTCGTTTGTGTGCCGGTCGATGCCGTGGTGGCCCAGGCCCAGGCCGCCTTGCGGGGCGGGGGAACGACGCTGCTGTTTGCCCACACCTTGCGTGGCAAACTGGCACCGGTGGACCTCGGGGTGATCTGCGTGGATGAAAAAGGAGTGATGGGCAGCTATTCCTCCGACTTCACCCTGCAGAAAGAAGTGGCCCGTTGGGTGTTCTCGCGGCGCTTGGATGTCCGCAAACTCATCACCCACCGCTTTCCCCTCGAGGAAACGGCGGCCGCCGTGGCGTTGGCCGCACGACCGACCGAGGAGTCTCTCAAGATCCTTGTCGAGAGCGGTTTCGCTCGGCCCAAGGCCGGATCGGCCCGTTGACAAAAAAACGCCGGCGCGCAGTGGGTGCACGCCGGCGTGATCGGAACCGAACCCGGCCGGCCTCGAAGACTGGGCCGGGGTGGGCTTCAGGCGGTGAGCTTCTCGAAGCGGGCCTCGATGAACTCCCAGTTGAGTACCTTCGAAATGGCCTGCACGTAGTCGGCGCGGCGATTCTGGTGCTTCAGGTAGTAGGCATGTTCCCACAGGTCGATGCCGAAGAGCGGGGTCTCGCCGTTGGACAGCGGGCTGTCCTGATTGGCGGTGGTCACGAGCTTGAGGCTCTTCTCCTTGGTCACCACGACCCAGAGCCACCCGCTGCCGAAGACGCCCATGGCGCGCTTGAGGAATTCCTCCTTGGCCTCGTCTTCGCTGCTGAAGAGCTCACCGAAGGCCTTCATGAGCGGGCCACCCTCGGTCAACGGGGCCGAGTCCTTCTTGAGGCATTGCCAGAAGAGCGAGTGGTTGTAGTGGCCGCCACCGTGGTTGCGCACGGCCGAGCGGATCTTCTCGGGCACGGTGTTCAGGTTCTTGAGCAGGTCTTCGACCGAGAGTTTCTGAAGGTCGGGGTAACCGGCCAGAGCCTCGTTGAGCTTGGTGACGTAGGTCTGGTGATGCTTGCCATGGTGGATTTCCATGGTCTTGGCATCGATGTACGGCTCCAGCGCGTCGAAGGCGTATCCCAGCGCAGGCAACTTGTGGGGGCCCGAGGCGGATTGGGCGAAGGTCCGGAACGGAGCCGCAGCCATGGCCAAAGCCAGGGCACCGGCCGACTTGAGTGCGTGACGTCGAGTGATCATGCAGCGAGAGAGGTTTCTTGAGTGAGCGGCCGACGGTGGTCCCGGTTGGATCCCGGCGCAAGCCTGTCTGTGTTGCGGTCAGGTCACAGTGGCCCGGGGCCCCTCGCCAGCCTTGCGCCCGCTTCGGGGGCGATCCTAGGATCGGGTCGTATGAGGTTGCTCCGAGCCGGTTCCCTTTCGATGGCCTTGATTCTGGGCGGGACCCTGTCCCTTCGGGCGGAGATCACGCCCGAGGATATCCGCCAGCTGCAGACCCGTTTCCAGCAGGCCGAAGAATCCGAGGAGCGCCTGCGCGCCCGGATTCAGAAGCTCGAAGCCACGATCGCTGAACTGCGCTCGCAGCTCGGCGAGGTCCGTTCCGTGGCCGCGTCGGCCGGCAAGGAGGCGGTCACCCAGGAGCAACTCAAGAAGGTGCTCGACCAGTTGCGCGAACTCGATCGCCGCCGTCAGGACGACAACGAGAAGGTTGTTCAGCAGATCAAGCGCCTGGCCGATCTGCCCACGGCTCCCCCTCCTAGCTTCGACGACCCGAAGCCCAAGGGACGCAAGCCGGCCGCGGACTCGGGCACCGGTGCCGGTGCGGGCAAGGGGGACGCGAAGTCGGGCGAGCCCAAGAACGACTCCAAGACCGAGGCCCCGAAGCCGTCACTGCCGGCCGACTACGAATTCTACGAGCACGTGGTGCGCGAGAACCAGTCGCTGAGCCAGATCATCAACGAGTACAACAAGGGCTACGGCATGAAGGTGCGGATGAAGCACGTGCTGGAGGCCAACCCCAAGTTGCGTCCGGAGCGCCCGGTTCTGGTCACCGGACAGAAGATCCGCATCCCGGTCGTCAAGTGAGGCAGGGGGCCACTCCCACGGAAAATCGACGATGAAGCTGATTCGCAAACTCCATCTGTTCCTGGGGGTGTTTTTCACCCCGTTGCTGGTGTTCTTCGTCGCCACCGGCTGGTACCAGACCCTGAACCCGGACCGTCTGAAATCCCCCGGCGAGGCCGAGACGCTGCTCCAGAAGTTCCGGGTGGTGCACACCGACATGATCTACCCGGGCGATCGGGAATTCACCCGGCCCACCTCGCCCAAACTCTTCCAGGGTCTGGTCGCGGCCATGTCGGCCGCCGTGTTGATCACCACAGCCCTCGGGGTCTTCCTGGCCTTCCGCACGGTCCGTGGCAAGGGCTGGGTGTTGTTCTGGTTGGTGGCCGGGCTGGCCGTGCCGGTGGGGCTGTTGTGGGCCGGTCGAAAGGGCTGAGCCATGGCGGCACCGCTTCCATGGATCCTGGCGGCGGCGGCGGTTGCGACCGTCGGGTTGGGCCTCTGGTACGCGCTGCGCACCCGGCTGCAGTACGTCATCGGCAAGACTTCGCTGCGGGTGGTGCTGGGCAAGACCACCGTGAGGCGGGTGCCCTACGACGAGATCCGCCGCATCCGCAAACCACGGCACACCCCTCCGTGGCGGTTGACCGAGAATTGGCGGAACGGGTTTTTCGATCATCACCGGGTGCTCATCCTGGAGCGCAATCGGGGTTGGTTTCCCTGGTTCGTGATCACGCCGGCCCGTCGCTACGAATTCCGCAGCCAATTGCGGGACGCCATGGCCCGCCACGGGGTCGTGACCCAGGACGACGACGCCCTCCAGGACGGCGATACGGCCGATTGAGGCCGATGGGGCCGATCGAGTCTTCGGCCCGGGTCCGGCCGTTCGCCCGCCGTTGCCGAACGGCTCGAGTCTGATTAGCGTCGGTCTCGAAATGCGATCATTGCTGATTTCAGGCGGTCGAGTGGTGGACCCGGCCAATCGGGTGGACGGAGTGGCCGACGTGTTGGTGACCGACGGGCGGATCGCCCGGGTCGGGCCGGGACTGAGCGCGCCGGCCGATGCCGAGCGGATCGATGCCACCGGGCAGGTCGTCTGCCCCGGTCTCATCGACCTCCACGTGCACTTCCGCGAACCCGGTCAGACCGCCAAGGAGACCATCGCCACCGGCGCCCAGGCCGCCGCCCGCGGGGGCTTCACCACGGTGGTGTGCATGCCCAACACCCAGCCGTCGATCGATTCGGCCAGCACCGTGGCGCTCATCCAGGACAAGGCGCGCACGGCGGCCATCCGGGTCGAGGTGTCCGGGGCCATGAGCAAGGGCATCCAGGGTGAGGAGTTGGCCTCCATCGGGTCACTGGCCAAGGCCGGGGTGGTGGCGCTGACCGATGACGGCCATTGCATCCAGAACAACGACCTGATGCGCCGGGCCCTGGAATACGCCCGCCAGTTCGGCCTGCCGGTCATGGACCATTGCCAGGACTACGGCATGGTCATGAACGGCGTCATGCACGAGGGGCTTCACAGCCTGCGCCTCGGCCTGCGCGGTTGGCCCGCGGCGGGCGAGGAATTGATCGTCGCCCGCAACATCCTGCTCGCCGAGCAGACGGGCACTCCGGTGCACTGCCAGCACATGAGTGCGGCCGGCAGCGTGCGCCTGATCCGTGAGGCCAAGCGGCGCGGCGTGCCCATCTCGGGCGAAGCCTGTCCGCATCACTTCACGCTGACCGACGCCAGCATCGCCGGCAGTGCCGAGTTCTGGGCCGGGGATGGGGCCGAATTGGCGCAGCGGGTCTTCCAGGGCCGGCCGCTGCCCACCTGGCCGGCCTACCACACCCACTTCAAGATGAATCCCCCCCTGCGGACGGCCGCCGACCGCGAGGCGATTCTCGAAGGACTGGTCGACGGCACCCTGGAGATCATCGCCAGCGACCACGCTCCCCACACCGAGTCCGAGAAGGAGGTGGAATTCGACGACGCGCCCTTCGGGATCGTGGGCTTGGAACTCGAATTGCCCCTGTCGCTGATGCAGCTCTACCACACCGGTCGGTTGTCGCTCTCGGGCGTGCTGGAAAAACTGACCATCAATCCGGCCCGGTTTCTCAAACTCTCCGAAGGTCGGGGCACGCTCTCGGTGGGAGCGTGGGCCGACATCACGGTGTTCGACCCCGACGCGACGTGGGTGTGCGACCGCCGCGACACGGCCAGCCTGAGTCAGAACAATCCCTTCCATGGATGGCCCATGAAAGGACGGGTCACAGGAACCTTCGTGGGCGGTCGGTCTGTCTACACGTCGAGCCGTTGATCGGTCGGCCCGACTGCGGGTTGCCGACGGGGTTGGCCCCGGGTTCAGATCCGCCGGTTTCGGCTGGCTGGAGGGGGGGCGATGGTGTTCCTCTAGACCCATGAGTTCTTGGCGAAGGGGAATGCTCAAAGTGGCTTGGGCTCTGTTGGTTCCGTCGCTGGTTTGGGCCATGGATCCCCAACCGGCTCCTCCGGCCATCCGACTCTCACCCGGTCTGGCCGAGGCCCCTCGGGCCAAGCGTCTCGATGGGCCCGCCGCCGTTGCGGGGTGGCGGCAATACTCCATCGGGGACCCCACTTCCGAAGAACAGGTGTATCTCGAATACATCAACCGGGCTCGGGCCCTGCCCTGGGAAGAAGGGTATCTGCTGGCGACCACCCCGGATCCGGACATCCAGTTCGCCTACCGGTTTTTCGGCGTCGATCTCCAGCGGGTGGTCGATGAGATCGCCCTGTATCCGCCGCAACCACCGCTGGCCTTCGAATCGCGATTGATCGGCATCGCCCGCGGCCACAGCGAGTACATGCTGCAGAACGCGATCCAGGAACACGAAGAACACGACCCCCTCACCGGGGCCGTCCTCAACACGACTTCGTCGCGCCTGGTGGGCAGCGGCTATCCGCTGAGTGCGGGAGGCGAAAGCGTCTACGCCTACGCCCAGTCGCCGCTGGAAGGGCACGCCAGTTTCGAGGTCGATTGGGGGTATGGCGATGGCGGTGTCCAACGCCCTCCGGGCCATCGCAACAGCAATCACGACGGCGCGTTCCGCGAGGTGGGCGTCGGGGTGGTGCATGGCGCCCGATCGCGGATCATCACGCCCGCGGTCACCAACGTCGTGGGGACCAACGTGGTCATCACGCCCGCGGTGACCAACACGGTCGGGCCCGGTCTGGTGACGATTGATTTCGCATCGCGGGCCGATCTGCCGCCTCTGATCACCGGGGTGGTGTATTACGACTTCAACACCAACGGGTTCTACGACGTGGACGAGGGCGTGTCCGGAGTGCGTGTCGAGGGGCCGGCGTCGGGTTGGTTCGCGACCACCGGGCGTTCCGGAGGATACGCCATTCCGGGTGTCGAGGGATCCCAGACGCTGCGATTCCTCGGTGGCGACCGCGAGTTGGGTTCGAAGACCGTGACGGTGCTGTTGGGCAAGAACGTGAAGCAGGATCTGGCCTTGCCCTATGCGGGGACGCGCGTGTCGGGACCCACGGCCGCCTCGTCGGTGGGGCTCAACGTGTTCCGGATCGAGCCGGTGCTGGGAGCCTCGGGCTACGAATGGCATTCCATGCGTTGGGAAGCCTTCACCGGGGTCGAGGGGGCCGAAGACGGTGCGGTGCGGTTCCGGTTCAGCGGTCTCGACGGCTGGGATCCGGTGAAGACGGGCACTCCCGCGTCGGGAACCCATTCGTTCCAATTGGTCCACACCAACGGGCTTGATCAGATCCTCCGCTTCAAGCCGGTCATCCGCCCGACGGCCGGGGCCGAGATCCGGTACAAGTCCTACCTCGGCTACACCACCACCAACCAGATCGCCTCGGTCGAAATCTCCACCAACGGCACCCAATGGACTCCGCTGCTGCAAGAACGGGGCAGGGGCATTTCGGTGACCCCCACCGGCAGTTATCTGGCCCGATCCGTTTCCCTCGCCGCCTGGGTGGGGGTCGAACTCCAAGTCCGGTTCAGGTTCTTCGTCGAACCGGTGGAGGGCGCGCGCTTCTACAGCCAGACCCAGCCGTCGTTCGGGTGGTCGTTCGACGATATCCAATTCGCCAATGCCCTGGTGGGCACCGAGCCGGCCACCCACGCTCTGGCGCTCGGCGAACCGTTCGTCTTCCTGGCTCCATCGGCCGGGCGTTATGAACTCAAGGCCCGCCCCCGTTTTGGAGGTCAGGATCTGCCGTATTCCACGCCGCTGGTGGTGGAGTTCTCACCGACGGCCGCCGCTTCGGGGACGGTGGTGATCGAGGGGATCCGCCGGAATGAACCGGGGCAGATGCTCATCGACTTCGCCCTCACCTCGGGGGTCGCCCGGGAATGGGTGCTCCTGGGCCGGGGTTCGCTCACCGACGCGTGGCAGACCCTCAGCGGGGCCACGCTCACCGACCGCGGATCCGGACGCCTCACCTGGGTGCATTCGCCCCCTGCAGGAAATACCTTCTATCGGGTCATGGCCCGATGAAGGAAGTTCGGGCGGTGGGTTCCGATTTCGGGTTCCTGCCGCGGTCGTGGCGGGATGGAAGACCCCTTAAGAGGGATGGAAGCCCGTCTAATATCGTCTCGGAACGTTTGACGTTACTAACCGGAGGCCATTATCTGGCCCTGTGGAATTCCTGAAACCCCGAGTTTCTACGGTGACTTTGCTCCAATGAATCTGCTCCAACGCATCTGGCGATCCTCCCTGGGGAAGAAGTACCTGATGGCCCTCACCGGCCTGGCGCTCTTCGGCTTCGTGGTGGGGCATCTGGTCGGCAACCTCCAGGTGTTCGGCAACCCGGAGTTGATCAACTCCTACGCGCACTTCCTGAAATCCAAGCCCGGGCTCCTGTGGGGGGCTCGCTTGGGCCTGCTCGCCACGGTGGCCATCCACGTGGCGGCGGCCGTCACCTTGAGTGCCGCCAACAAGGCCGCCCGCCCGGTGGGCTACGCGGGTGGTTCGGCCTACGGCTCCAGTTGGCGTTCCCGCTACATGCTGGTCAGCGGTCTCGTGATCCTGGCCTTCGTGGTGTATCACCTGCTGCATTACACCGTGCAGTTGCCGGCGGTGAATGGGGGCCTTGATTTCCATTCGCTCACCACCCGATTGGCCGACGGCACTCAGGTGCAGGATGTCTACGCCATGATGGTGCACGGCTTCCAGGTCGGCTGGGTGTCGCTGTTCTACCTGATCGCCCAAGCCCTCCTGTTCATCCACCTCGGGCATGGACTGGCCTCGATGTTCCAGTCGCTGGGCCTGCGCAATCATGTGTGGGGTCCGCGGATCGCCGCCTTCGCGAAGGTGGCCAGCTTCGTGATCTTCCTGGGATATGCTTCGATTCCGGTGGCGGTGCTCACCGGAATGGGGGGCGACTACGTCAAGAACCTCAAGAAGGCGCCGACCACCACCACGGAGACTCTTCGCTGATATGGCCACGCTCAACTCTCAGATTCCCACCGGTCCTCTGTCCGACAAGTGGGAGAAACACAAGTTCAGCACCAAGCTGATCAACCCGGCCAACAAGCGGAAGTACAAGGTCATCGTGGTCGGTGCCGGTCTGGCCGGTGCCAGCGCCTCGGCGACCTTGGCCGAGCTGGGCTACGAGGTTCACAACTTCGTGTTCCACGATTCCCCCCGTCGCGCCCACTCGGTGGCCGCACAGGGTGGCATCAATGCCGCCAAGAATTACCAGAACGACGGTGATTCGGTGCATCGCCTCTTCTACGACACCATCAAGGGCGGCGATTACCGCGCCCGCGAGGCCAACGTGCATCGCCTGGCCGAGGTGTCGGTGAACATCATCGACCAGTGCGCGGCCCAGGGTGTGCCCTTCGCCCGCGAGTACGGCGGGTTGCTCGACAACCGCTCGTTCGGTGGTGCGCAGGTCTCCCGCACGTTCTACGCCCGGGGGCAGACCGGCCAACAGCTCCTGCTCGGCGCCTACTCGGCGCTCAACAAGATGATCGGCGCGGGCGGGGTCAAGTCGCACACCCACTCCGAGATGCTCGACCTCGTGGTGGTCGACGGCCACGCCAAGGGCATCATCGTCCGCAATCTGCAGACCGGCGAGATCACCCGCCACAGCGCCGACGCGGTGGTGTTGGCGACCGGTGGCTACGGCAACGTCTACAACCTGTCGACCTACGCCCGGGGTTCCAACGTCACGGCCAGCTGGCGCGCCTACAAGCGCGGCGCCTGCTTCGGCAACCCGTGCTACACGCAGATCCATCCGACCTGCATCCCGGTGTCGGGCGACTACCAGTCCAAGCTCACGCTGATGTCGGAGTCGCTGCGCAACGACGGCCGCATCTGGGTCCCGAAGCGCAAGGAAGACTGCAACAAGAACCCGGCCGACATCGCCGAGGGCGACCGAGACTACTACCTCGAGCGCATGTACTCGGCCTTCGGCAATCTCGCGCCGCGCGACATCGCCAGCCGGGCCGCCAAGTACGTCTGCGACGAGGGGCGGGGCATTGGTGACACCGGGTTGGGAGTCTATCTCGACTTCGGCGACTCCATCAAACGCTTGGGCGAGGGCAAGGTGCGCGAGCGCTACGGCAACCTCTTCGCGATGTATCATGAGATCACCAACGAAGACGCCTACAAGACGCCGATGCGCATCTATCCGGCCGTCCATTACACGATGGGCGGTCTTTGGGTGGACTACAACCTCATGAGCAACATCCCCGGCCTGTTCGTGCTGGGTGAGGCCAATTTCTCGGATCACGGGGCCAATCGCCTCGGGGCCAGCGCCCTCATGCAGGGTCTCTCCGACGGTTACTTCGTGCTCCCGAGCACCATCACCACCTACCTGGCCACGGTGAAGGCCGGGGGCCGTCCGGCCACCGATCGCGGCGAGTTCAAGCAGGCCGAAGAAGACGTCCGCGGGTTCATCCGTCGGGTCACGGCGAGCTCCGGTAAACGCACGCCCGACAGCTTCCACAAGCAACTGGGCAAGATCATGTGGGAGTATTGCGGCATGGCGCGCAATGCGGCCGGCCTCCAGAAGGCCATCCAACTCATCGGCGACCTGCGCGAGGAGTTCCGCACGACGGTGAAAGTGCTCGGTGAACCCGATGGGCTGAACCAGCCGCTCGAGAAGGCCGGTCGCGTGGCCGACTTCATCGAGTTGGGCGAGCTCATGTGCCGCGATGCGCTGATGCGCGAAGAGAGCTGCGGCGGTCACTTCCGGGAGGAGTACCAGTACACCCCCAACGACGCCGAAGTGCAGCAGGGCGTCGTTAATGCGGGCGACGTGAAGCGTCGCGACGACCAGTTCGCCTTCGTGGCGGCCTGGGAATACGCCGGAGCCCCGGACAAGGCCCCGATCCTCAACAAAGAGCCGCTCGTCTACGAAGAAGTGAAGATGAGCACCCGGAGCTACAAATAACCCGCAGCCGCACAACCCCTTCCATACTGCCCATGAAAGTAAGCCTGAAAGTCTGGCGCCAGAAGAACGCGAATGCCGCGGGCGAATTCAAGACCTACACCTCGCCCGAGCTGAATCCGAACATGTCGTTCCTGGAGATGCTCGACGTGGTGAACGAAGAGCTCGCCAATCGGGGCGAAGATCCCATCGCCTTCGACCACGACTGCCGCGAGGGCATTTGCGGCACCTGCTCGCTGGTGATCGATGGCAAGCCCCACGGTCCCCACAAGGGTGTGGCCACTTGCCAGACCTACATGCGTAGTTTCAGCAACGGCGACGAGATTGTGATCGAGCCGTGGCGCGCCAAGGCCTTCCCGATCGTCAAGGATCTGGTCTGCGACCGGAAGGCCTTTGACCGCATCCAGCAGGCGGGAGGCTTCATCAGCGTGCGCACCGGCAGCGCGCCCGATGCCAACAGCATTCCGGTGCCCAAGGAAAACGCCGACCTGGCGATGGACGCCGCCCAGTGCATCGGTTGCGGCGCCTGCGTGGCCGCCTGCAAGAACGCCAGCGCCATGCTGTTCGTGGCCGCCAAGGTTTCGCACTTGGGCCTCATGCCCCAGGGTCAGCCCGAGCGTTACAAACGCGTCAAGGCCATGGTCGACCAGATGGACACCGAGGGTTTCGGAGCGTGCACCGTGACGGGCAGCTGCGAGGCCGTCTGCCCCAAGGAGATCTCGCTCGATTTCATCGCCCGCATGAACCGCGACTACGCGGTGGCCCTCATCAAAGGCGACCCGAAGCAGGTCGCTGGCGGCGGCGCGGGCTGATCTTCCCGATCGCTCTTGGAACCTTTTGGAAGGAACGGGACACCGCACCACGGTGTCCTTTTTTTCTCCGGCGGCTCTGAACTTGCCAAAACCGGAGTCTTGCAGGACAGTCACTTCACCCCAGTCAGAAAACACATGAAGATTTCTCAACAGGTTGCGGCCGATTCGCGCCGCGGAGGGTTCACGCTCATCGAACTCCTCGTCGTCATCGCCATCATCGCCATCCTCGCCGGCATGCTCCTGCCCGCTCTCGCCAAGGCCAAGTCCAAGGCTCAGGGCATCATGTGCATGAACAACGGCAAGCAGCTCATGCTCGGATGGGCCTTGTACTCGGGCGACAATTCCGACGCCGTCTGCCGCACGGCCGGTCTCGACTCGTTGGTGTCCAACACCAATGCCACCCGCAATTACCCCCTCAACCAGTGGTGCATGGGCACCATGGATGTCGGCAACGTGGCCACCAACAGCGGGTTGATCATGCACTCGCTGCTGTATCCGTTCGTGAACGCCCTCGGGCCCTACAAGTGCCCGGCCGATCGTCACACCTGGCAGGGCGGCACCCGCCGTCCGTTCGGTGGCGGTGGCATCGCGACCGTGCGTTCCATGTCGATGAACGCCTGGATGAACCCCATCAATGCCTGGGCGGCCGACGCCAGCACCGGTGGATTCCAAGGCGCCGGCATCACCAACTTCCGTCGCCAGTCGCAGATCCAGCGCCCCACCGACACTTGGGTGACCATCGATGAGAACCCGACCTCCATCAACGACGGTTGGTTCGTGGTGGATCCGAACTCGGGCAACTGGGTCGACATCCCGGCGACCTACCACAACGGTGCGGGCGGCCTGTCGTTCGCCGACGGCCACTCCGAGGTCAAGCGTTGGCGCGATGGCAATGTGACCAAGAAGGGCGCGGCCATCGGTGCCACGCCGGCCGACCGCGGCATCGATCTGAACTGGATGAAACAGCGCAGCACCTACGCTCGCTGATCCACGGATTTCAACCGCTCCTCTTCCAAGCCCGCCCACCCGGCGGGCTTTTTTTCCTTGGTGCCATGAATCCTTTTGGCCAAGGCAGGCTTTGACGCCCGGGAGCGGTGGCGGTGTGATGGGGCGATGGCGCGACGCCCCGTCTTGGATCGGTTTCTGCACGAGCGGTCTCTCCTGGCCACGGGGCTGTGGCCTCTGGCCGGCGTCGATGAAGCCGGGCGCGGCCCGTTGGCGGGGCCGGTGGTGGCGGCCGCGGTGATCCTCCCGCGCGCGTGGATCGAGCAGGGCATTCCCGAAGTCTGGGCCGATCTCAACGACTCCAAGCAATTGACCGAAGCCCAGCGGGAGCGCTTCTTCGAAGGATTGACCGCCGATCCGACCCTCCGGTTCGCCGTCGCCGCGGTGGAGCCCGCGGTGATCGACGAGATCAACATCCTGCAAGCCACCCACCGTGCGATGAATCAGGCTTTGGCCGATCTGGGGGCGGATGTGGCGCATGCCTTGGTCGACGGGCGCCCGGTGCGCACCCTCCGCGTGCCGCAAACGGCCCTGGTGAAGGGGGATTCCCTGAGCTACTCCATCGCCGCCGCCTCGGTGCTGGCCAAGGTGACCCGTGATCGGGTGATGCGGGAGGCCGAGTCGCGGTGGCCGGGGTACGGGTTCGCCACGCACAAGGGCTATCCCACGCCCGAACACCTCGAGGCCGTGGCCCGACTGGGCCCGTGCCCGATCCATCGGCTGAGTTTCGCGCCCTTGCGCCGGCCCGAACCCGAGTTGTTCCCTGCATGAGCCTCTGGAGCCGTTGGCGCAATCCCGCCGAACCCGCCGAGGCGGGCGGACCCGGCCAGTCGGGGGCATCCGGGGCCCACCTGCGTTTGGGCCGGAAGGGCGAGGAGGCCGCGCGGGCCGAATTGGAACGCATGGGGATGACGGTGCTGTGCGCGAACTACCGGCACGGTCGGGGCGAGATCGATCTCATCGTCCGGGACGGCGAGGTGCTGGCCTTCGTGGAGGTCAAATCCCGTTCGTCGGAGAGTTGGGTGCGACCGGCCCAGGCGGTTGGCCGAGCGAAGCAGCGCATGCTCTCCGACACGGCCCTGGCCTACCTCAACGCCTTGGGCCGACCGCGAGTGGCCTTCCGCTTCGACATCGTGGAAGTGCTCTTTGCCGGGCCCGACGTCCGCGAGGTGCGACATCTGCCCGACGCCTTCCCGCTGGCGGCCGGCCGGATGTATCTCTGAGCCGGAACGAGGCGGCCGCCGCAAACGCGGTGCTCGCCGCTCGGTCCGGTTCTCAAGCAGGGGCCTCGATCTCGGCTCGCCATGCCTGAGGCCGATCCAGGGTGGATCAAGGGCGCGGTGTGGCCGATCCGGCCGCGGTCCGCAGGGCCGCCTCGCGCTCCACCAACGTGGGGTGCGAATAATAGAACCCGCTGAATCGCGGATGCGGCGTCAGATTGGAGAGGTTTTTCTCGTGCAGCTTGCGCAGGGCCCCGATCAGCGAATCGCTTTCCCCCATCGCTTCGCGCGCATAGGCGTCTGCCTCGAATTCGTGCCGGCGCGAACGGCGGGTCGCCAGCGGCGTGAGCCAGAAGGTCACGGCCCCTCCGAGCAATCCGGCCAGGAGCAGCACCGGAGCCGTGCCGGCCGAGCCTTGGAACCCGAAAGCCTCGAGGAACACCGCCTGATGCCCCAGCCAACCCAGCAGGCCGAAGCTGATCAGAGACGACACTCCGGCCCACACGAGCATCTTGGGAATGTGCCCGCGCCGGTAGTGCCCGATCTCGTGGGCCAGCACCGCTTCGAGTTCCACCTCGGTCAACTGGGCGACGAGCGTGTCGTAGAGCACGATCTTCCGGAACCTGCCGAAGCCGGTGAAATAGGCGTTGGAATGGGCCGAACGCCGGCTGCCGTCGGCTACCTGGATGGTCTTGGCCGAGAAGCCGGTGCGCTCACCCAGCTTGAGGAGCCGCTCGCGCAGCGGGCCTTCGGGCAGCGGGGTGAATTTGTTGAAGAGCGGCAGAATGAAGATGGGCGCCAGGACCATCATCACGGCCTGAAAGGCCATCATGAGCCCCCAGGCCCAGAGCCACCAGAGGTCTCCGATCCGGTGGGTCAGCGCGAGGATGCCCGCGATCAGCGGGAGCCCCAGCACCGTGCTCAAGGCCAGCATCTTGAGGTGGTCGGTGATCCAGAGCTTGAGGGTGCTCTTATTGAAGCCGAAACGTTCCTCGAGCCGGAACTGCTGCCACCATTCCAGAGGGAGGTCGGGCAGCCCCATGACCAGGGACACCACCAGCAGCCAACCGGCCGTCGCCAGCGCTCCGCTTCCGGCCCGACGGGTCCAGAGATCGAGGCTCCAGGGCAGGAACCCGCTGCACAGGAAAGCCACCTTGGTTGCCAGAGCCCACAGTTCCTCCACCTGGCCGAACCGTGATTTGGCCAGCGTGTAGTCGACCGAGCGGCGGTAGGTGGGTTCATCCATGATGTGCTGCACGGCCTCGGGCGGGTGATCGGCGTGGGCCAGCACATGGAGTCGGTTCAGCCGGTCGAGCCACCACTGGCCCACCCAGCGCACCACCAGCAGCGACAGGCACAAAAGGAGGATGAATGAAGGAGTCATCGAATGCGTCGTATGGGAGCCAAACATCGCGAGTGGTTCCCGACAACCCGGGAAAACTTCGTTGGTGGATTGTACGTGTTCGTACTATCATGGCATGAAGGCTGAACCGTCGATGAAGATCCTGATTGCAATCCTGTTGGTCGGAGCGCTGGGCGCCGGAGGGTGGTATTATTCCCGTGGGCAGAACAACGGCGCTCCTGCGGCGGTCAGTACCAAGGTGGACACGGCGGTGATCGAGAACCGCAACATCAAGTTCGCCATCAATGCCGCCGGCGACATCACCCCGGCCGAGCAGGTGAGCGTGCGCCCCGAGGTCAACGGCAAGATCGAGGTGTTGCCCGTCGATGTGGGCGACCGGGTCAAGTCGGGCCAGTTGCTCTTCAAACTCGATGACCGGGAGTTGCAGACCCAGCGCCAGCAGGAGGAGAAGAACGTGGAACGCTCGCGGCTCCAGCTGGGCCAAGCCGAACGCGACTACCAGCGCGCCCGTCAGTTGTTCGAGGGCAAGCTCATCTCTCAGGAGCTCTTCGAGGACAGTCGTACCAAATTCGACCTGGCCAAGAACGAGTTGGCCCTGCGCGAGAAGTCGCTCGACCTCATCGTCGAGCGCCTGCGCAAGACCGAGGTGATGGCTCCGTTCGATTCCACGATCCTCACCCGGCCGATCTCCGTGGGTCAGGCCGTGTCGGGTTCGGGCGGTTTCAACGCGGGCACCGAGGTGCTCACCATCGCCAATCTCAACGACCTGATCGTCAACGCCCACATCAACCAGGCCGACGTGACCCGCCTGCATGTCGATCAGCAGGTCGAAGTGACCGTCGAAGCCGTGTCGGGGCTCAAGGTGATGGGCAAGGTGGAACGCATCGCCCCGCAGTCGACCCTCAAGAACAACATCCGGGGCTTCGCCGCGCGGATCCTGCTCAAAGACGTGGGCAACCAGATCCGCCCCGGCATGAGCGCCAACATCTCCATCCCCGTGGCGAGCGCCGACAACGTGGTGGCCGCACCGCTGGCTTCGATCTTCACCGAGACCAATCCGGCGACCCGCGAGATCGAGCGCCATGTCTGGGTGAAGACCGACGAGACCTGGGAGCGTCGCCCCATCAAGATCGGGGTGAGCGACTACTTCTTCGCCGAGGTCACCTCGGGCCTCAAGGCCGGTGAGGTGGTGTCGCTGGAAGACCGTTCCAAGGAGACCGGCACGGGCGGAGCCACCAACACCGTGAAGCTGGCGGCCAAGGCGGGCGGATCCCAACGCTGATCCTGTTTCGATCATGGCCCTGCTTGAACTTCGGAACGTCTCCAAGATCTACCATCTCGGTGGCGAAGAGATCCGTGCCCTCGACGATGTGTCGCTCGACCTCGAGCAGGGCGAGTTCGTGTCGATCATCGGGCCCTCGGGCAGTGGCAAGTCGACCCTGATGCACATCCTCGGGTGCCTCGATTCGCCGACCCGGGGCAATGTGGTGCTGGCCGGCACCGAGATCGCGCAGGCCTCGGCCCGCGAGTTGGCCCGGGTGCGCAACCGCACCATCGGCTTCGTGTTCCAGTTCTTCAACCTGCTGCCCAAGCTCACCGTGTTGCAGAACGTCGAATTGCCCATGATCTACGCGGGCATCGGGGGGCGGGAGCGGCGGGAGCGCGCCGAGAAGGCCCTGGAGATGGTCGAGCTGAGCCACCGTCTCAAGAACCGGCCCAACCAGCTGTCGGGCGGCCAGCAGCAGCGCGTGGCCATCGCCCGGGCGCTGGTCAACAACCCCAAGATCATCCTGGCCGACGAACCCACCGGCAACCTCGACACCCACACCGGCGAATTGATCCTCGCCCTGTTCCGGCGTCTGGCGGCCGAGGGGCGCACCGTGATCCTGGTGACCCACAATCCCGAGATCGCCGCGGTGACCCCGCGCCGCATCGAGATCCGCAACGGCAAGATCGCCCAGCAGGTCGATTCCAAGCTGGCGGGGCTCGACCGCATCGCCAAACAGGCGGCCGGAGGAACCCACCCATGAGCCTCGAATTGCCCCGGATTGCGCCTCCAGACCTGGCGCTTCCGGACCTTCCCGTCGGCAAGACCAGCCTGGGCAACGCCGTGGTGGTCGGGCTCAAGGAGATCTGGGCCCACAAGTTCCGCAGCGCCCTGACGATGCTGGGCATCGTGCTGGGGGTATCGTCGCTCGTGGCCATGAGCGCGATGGTCCAGGGCATGGAAAACGGCCAGCGCGAGGCGATGCTGGCCATCGGCGGGTTGCAGAAAGTGCGCATGGAGGCCCAGCGGGTGCCCGTGGAGCAACGTCATCTGCGCGACATGGCCCGCGGCATGACCATGGCCGATATCGAGGCTCTCAAGGCGGGGGTGCCCGACATCGAGATCATCGCTCCGGAGATGCGCCTCGACATGGACCCCACTCTCCAGGCCAACGGCAAGTTCCACCGCACCTTCATGACCGGCGGAGTCCTGGCCGAGAAGGTCAAGATCATGGAGCACGAGGTGGAGCACGGGCGGATGTTCAACGACATCGATGCGTCGGAGGCCCGCCCCGTGTGCGTCATCGGCACGGGCATTCGGGATGAGCTCTTCGGACGCCCCGAAGAGACCGGATCGGAGGTCATCCCCTTGGGCCGCACCATGACCATCAACGGCCAGCCCTTCACCATCATCGGCCTATTCAAGCGCTACGAGGGCGAGCAGGAGCGCAAGCAGCGGCTTGAGCGCGAGGCCGAACGTCAGCGGCTCAAGGATGAAGGCAAGGCGCCGGCGAAGGGCCCAGCGCGAGGGCAGGGGCGCAGCGGCAACTTCGCCTTCTGGATCAAGAACAACACCGTGTACATGCCGCTCAACACCATGTGGCACCGGTTCCAGTCGGGCTTGTCGAACGCCCCGCCCGAGCCCCGCTTGAGCAACATCGAGCTCAAGGTGCGCGACTTCTCCCGGATCGAGCAGACCCTGGCCCAGATCCGCAACATCATGATGGTCAACCATCGGGGCATCGAGGATTTCGCCTTCCGCACCTTTGAAGACTGGAGCGCCGACATCGACCGCTTCGTGAAGAACGCCCGCATGAGCGGCGGGCTCATCGCCGGGATCAGCCTCTTCGTCGGAGGCATCGGCATCATGAACATCATGCTGGCCAGCATTTCGGAGCGCATCCGCGAGATCGGCATCCGCAAGGCGGTCGGGGCGGGGGGGCTCGACATCTTCGTTCAGATCCTCGTCGAAAGCACGGTGATCGCCGTCGTCGGAGGCTTGGTGGGGCTGGCGTTCTCACGCCTGGTGGTCAAGGGCATCACCTGGGTGGCACCCACGGGCAACGACCCCGTGATCACCGGTGGGGCCATGGCCCTGGCCTTCGGCTTCGCGGTCGTGGTCGGCTTGCTGGCCGGCATCATCCCGGCGGTCAAGGCCGCCCGCATGGACGTCATCCAGTCTCTGCGCTACGACTGATGAACCTGCTCAACGCCATCCTGATCGGCCTGAAGGAAGTCTGGGCCCACAAGTTCCGCTCGCTGCTCACGCTGTTCGGCGTGGTGCTGGGCGTGGCCTCGCTGGTGGGCATGAGCGCCATCATCAAGGGCATGGAGAACGGCATGCGCGAGTCCATGGTGGCCATGGGCGGGGCCGACAAGGTGCTGTTGCAACGTCAGGCCGTTCCGACCCATCAGGAGCATCTGGCCGATCAGGCCCCGGGGCGCACCCTCGTCGATGTGGTGGCCCTGAAAGCGGGGGCGCCGCTGCTCGGGTTGGTGTCGCCCGAGATGGCCGTGCCCGACGCCCTGGTGTCGCGCGGCGACAAGCGCACCAGCCCCGAGGAGTGCGTGGGCGTCTGGCCCGCGGTGCTGGACATGAATCTGCACACCGTGGAGCACGGGCGGTTCTTCACGGCCCTCGACGAAGAAAAAGCCCATGCCGTGTGCGTCATCGGCACGGGCATCCGGGATTCGCTCTTTGGCGATCCCGACGAGGTGGGGCGCGAGATCATCCCCATCGGCGAGATCATCCAGATCAACGGGCAGCCCTTCACCATCGTGGGCATGTTCACCCAGTACGCCAGCGAGCAGGACCTCAAGGCCCGAGCCTTGCGCAAAGAGGCCATCGCCTCGGGCAAGGCCGAGCCCGCCAAAAAATCCCGGGGCTGGGGTCGGAAGGGGGGCTGGGCGTTCTGGCGGAAGAACAACACCCTGTACATCCCACTGAACACGGCCTGGGTGCGGTTCCGCATGGCGGGTGATCTCGACGGCATCCCCGACCCGCGGCTCAGCGACATCGACCTCAAGGTGAAGTCCATGGAGCAGATGGAAACGGCTCTCCAGCAGGCCAAGAACGTGCTTTTGGTGACCCATCGGGGCATCGAAGACTTCACCTTCCAGACGCAGGAGAGCCAGGTGGAGAGCATCAACAAGCAGATCAAGAACGCCCGGTTGAGCGGTGGCATCATCGCGGGTATCAGCCTGTTGGTCGGTGGCATCGGTATCATGAATATCATGCTGGCCAGCATCAACGAACGCGTCCGCGAGATCGGCACCTGCAAAGCATTGGGCGCGACCGGCGTGGATGTGTTCATCCAGATCATCGTCGAGAGCGTGGTGCTGTCGCTGATTGGGGCCCTGGCGGGCCTTGCGGCGTCGCTGCTCATCGTGGACCTGCTGTCGTACATCGCGCCCACGGGCAACACCCCGATCATCACCTGGGAAGCCCAGGCGGTGGCGGTGGCCTTCAGCGGCACGGTGGGCGTCTTGGCCGGATTCCTGCCGGCGATCAAGGCCGCCCGCCTCGAGCCCATCCAGGCTCTCCGGTACGAGTAGTCCCGAGCCCGCCGAGTGGTTCCAGACCCTGTGGCGCCGCGAGACGCAGCCCAAGCCACGGCCTGAGTGGCCCGTATGGCCCGGGAGCTCTTGGCGCTCTTGGCGTCGCCCACACGCACGGTGAGTGGATTTCGCACCGGTTCGGCCTACCGCTCCCATCGGTCATTCCTGGCCGGAGCCCCAAAACAGTCGCTCTGGGCCCGTGCCTGGCGCTGATGGGGGCACTCAGAGCGTGGTGCAGCCACTTGGCACGGCAATGGCTTGGTGAAGGGGTCAGCGCTGGGTTGGGTAGCCTGGTTTGTTGACTCATCTGGGGTTGAGCCTCCGCGGTGCAAACCGCGGAGGCTTTTTTCTAACCGCCTCGCCCGACAGCTCTGGGAAAGACGGTGGGGATACCATCCCTACCGGAGGCGGGGGCGTTCCGCCCCTTCAGGGCGGCAACCGTATGACTGGGAAAACCCAGGGCGTTGCCCTGGGCTATCGCATGCGGCCCCGATGGGGCCGCAACAGCAGGGCGTGCGTCGGGGGGGGCGCGTGCGTGGGTGGTGGGTCAGGCGTGCGTGGGTTGGTTTGGGACGTCCTGGTTTGCAACGGCCCCAACGGGGCCAGAGGAGATAGCCCAGGGCAACGCCCTGGGGTGATACGCCGAATCGAGGTCGCCCTGAAGGGGCGGAATGGATTTTGCCCGGTGGTCCGGTGTGGCCCTCGGTAATCGCAGGCGCCTGAGGCGCAGGTTCGGATTGATTGTGTTTAGGTATGTCATTCCGCCCCTTCAGGGCGGCAACCGTATGACGGGGAAAACCCAGGGCGTCGCCCTGGGCTATCGCATTCGGCCCCGTTGGGGCCGCAACAGCAGGGCGTGCGTCGGGGGTCAGGCGTGCGTGGGTGGGTCGGGCGTGCGTGGGTGGGTCGGGCGTGCGTGGGTGGGTCGGGCGTGCGTGGGTGGGGTTGGGCGTGCGTGGGTGGGGTTGGGCGTGGGTGGTGGGGCTGGCGTGTGTGGGTGGTGGGGCTGGCGTGTGTGGGTGGTGGGTCAGGCGTGTGTGGGTGGTGGGTCAGGCGTGCGTGGGTGGTGGGTCAGGCGTGCGTGGGTGGGGTTGCGACGGCCTGGTTTGCAACGGCCCCAACGGGGCCCGATGAGATAGCCCAGGGCAAAGCCCTGGGGTGATACGCCGAATCGAGGTCGCCCTGAAGGGGCGGAATGGATTGTGCCCGGTGGTCCGGTGTGGCCCTCGGTAATTGCAGGCGCCTGAGGCGCAGGTTGGGATTGGGTGTGTTTGGGTATCTCATTCCGCCCCTTCAGGGCGGCAACCGTATGACGGGTAAAACCCAGGGCGTTGCCCTGGGCTATTGCATTCGGCCCCGTTGGGGCCGCAACAGCAGGGCGTGCGTCGGGGGGGGGCGCGTGCGTGGGTGGTGGGTCAGGCGTGCGTGGGTTGGTTTGGGACGTCCTGGTTTGCAACGGCCCCAACGGGGCCAGAGGAGATAGCCCAGGGCAACGCCCTGGGGTGATACGCCGAATCGAGGTCGCCCTGAAGGGGCGGAATGGATTTTGCCCGGTGGTCCGGTGTGGCCCTGGGTAATTGCAGGCACCTGCGGCGCAGAGGAGCGCGGCGCGGAGAGATGGCCCGACCGGCCCCGAGATCTCCAACGGGTCTCTACCGGGAGCCCGAGTACCGGCGAGCGATGGAGATCGTTCATCGAGGGTGAGGGGGCAGAGCGATCGGCAACCCAGTAGCTTCTTGTATCCGCCGGATTGCCAGCGGATCTTCTCACTCACGACGTGAATCCCCCGAATCAACCCCCACAGGAATCCGAGATCGCCGTGCTGACGGAACGGTTGTTGCGATTTCGCGATGAACGGGACTGGGGGCAGTTCCACAACCCCAAAGACCTCGCCGTCGCCCTCAGCATCGAAGCCTCGGAGTTGCTGGAAAGGTACCTGTGGAAAGCGCCGCACGAGGCTGATCCGGCAACGGTTCGCGAAGAGTTGGCCGATGTCTTCGCGTATGCGTTCCTCCTGGCCGATCGCTACGGATGGAATGTCGCGGAAATCGTCACCGAGAAGATCGCCCGGAACGCCGAGAAGTATCCCGTCGACAAGTCCAAGGGGTCGGCCAAGAAGTACACCGAGTTGGGCCCGTGATCCTATACAAAGCCCCAAAGTCGACGTTCCTCGGAGATCTGGAGGAATCGCGGATCGACCAGTTGTTGGTCGAGGGTTTTCGTGACCGGTTGGCAGCAGTTGGCACCGGTGTCAGATCGGCTGAACGCATTGTTTCAGATTGTTGAACGATGGATCACTCCAACGATTTGAGAAGTAGGTTCGATATCTAAACCAAATCTCCAAAGCAGGCCCCCATATGCGTCCGGGAATTTACGAGCGACTGGTTCGTGAGGGAGAGGAGAATGAGGTGAGGCAACTCGAAGCAGAGGGGCGCGCCTGGGTGGCTACCGTTTCTGAGGCCGCCCGGCGTGACCTCTTGCTCGATGAACTTGCTTCAAGGATTCCGGAACTCCTGGATGTCGCAGCTTCCTCGTCGGCTGACGCCGCTGATCAGGCTCGCAACGAACTTCGATTGATCGCGCAGATGCTGCGCGCGGCAAGGGGTGTCACTGGTGATGGCTTTGTGCAACCGCTGCCTGCCGCTGAACTCCGCCTGCTACGAGCGGTCCATGAGCCAGAGATCCGACCGATACTGCCTCAAACCGGGCTGAACAGGCCGTGGTTGTTCACCTCAGGAAAGGGCCAGCCATCACTCTATTCGGAACTGAGGGCTGAACTCGAAACGGCTGAGCGTCTCGATATCTTGGTCAGCTTCATCAAAAAGGCCGGAGTCCGAAAACTGGAGGATGTATTTGAGCGAGTGACGGCGACCGATGCTCATGGGAGGTCGCGTCTCCGAGTTCGCATTTTGACCACCACCTACATGGGGGCGACGGATCGATCTGCTTTGGATCAGCTGGCGAGCTTCCCCGGGGTGGAGGTCCGTGTGTCATTGGATGGACAGCGTGAGCGACTTCACGCGAAGGCCTGGATCTTCCAGCGACCTCATGGGTTTGGAACGGCCTTCGTTGGCAGTGCGAACCTTTCTAAGTCGGCCCTCATCGATGGCATCGAGTGGACCCTCAAGATATCGCAGGCCCGGGATCCATCGCTGTTTGACTCAGCCAAGGCCAACTTTGAGTCGCTTTGGAATGATCCCGAATTTTCGCCTTACGACCCCCGGAATGACGAGCACCGGTCCGCATTGGACCGCGCACTGGAGATTCAACGAGGACCTGCCGTAGGTCAGGTCATTGCCATCCGAACCTGGTTTGATCTGCAGCCGAAAGCGTTTCAACAGATCATGCTGGATCGGTTGGATCACGAGCGAGAGCAAGGGCGCACGCGCAACCTATTGGTAGCTGCGACGGGCACAGGCAAGACCGTGGTCTCGGCATTTGATTATCGCCGGCTTTGTGAAAAGCAGGGTGGCCGCCCCCGACTGCTCTTCATCGCGCACCAACGGCAGATTCTGGAACAGGCTAGGGCGACGTTTCGGCACGTATTGCATGACTCTAGTTTTGGAGAGTTGCTCGATGGCTCGACAGCGGCTGGATCCCACGAACACCTGTTCGCGATGATTCAGACCCTCAGCAACCGAAGGTTGGTGGATCAACTGGGTGGCGATTACTGGACCATGGCCGTGGTGGATGAAGCACACCACTTGCCCGCGGCCAGTTTTCAAGGAGTCGTGCGAGGTTTGCGGCCTTCCATTCTTTTGGGTCTGACTGCGACTCCGGAACGCCTTGATGGGTTGTCATTGTCTGACTTCTTTGATTCCCGCCCGGATGGTTCGCCTGCCTCATCATTGCGACTCTGGGATGCGCTGGATCAGCAGTTGCTTTGCCCGTTCGAGTACTATGCCACGGCCGATGACGTGGATTTCAGAGGCGTGGAATGGGGTAAGGCACGGGAGGTCAACCAGGTTGCAGGGGTGCTGACCGGTAGCGAAATTCGCGCGCGCAGTGTCGCACAGTCGATCCAGCGCTATGTGGATGATCCGGCGGCCATGAAGGCATTGGCGTTTTGCACCAGCGTGGATCATGCCCGCTCCATGGCTGAGGCGTTCACAAAGATGAACCTCTCGGCTCAAGCCGTATCGGGGGATGACTCTCAACAGGTGCGCGAAGATGCCGTCAATCGCTTGCAATCGGGACGTTTGCAGGTGATCTGCACTGTGAATCTGTTCAACGAGGGAATTGATATCCCGGCGGTGAACACCTTGTTTCTGCTCAGGCCGACGCAAAGCCCTGTGGTGTTCCAGCAACAAATTGGCCGAGGTATTCGCCTTCATTCTGGGAAAACCTGTTGCTTGGTCTTGGATTACGTAGGGCTGTACGACCAAGAATTCCGATTCGACGTGCTCTACCGAAGCCTGACGGGAATGACTCGTCGGCAGTTGGGAGAAGCGGCGGAAAAAGGTTTCGGACAGTTACCGCCCGGATGTCATCTGCAACTCGACAAAGTGGCTCGCGAGCGGGTGTTGGCGAATCTGCGGCAGAGCTTGAGAATCAATGCTCGGCGGCTTCGCAGTGAGGTGTTGGCCTGGTCAACGGGTCGATCAGGGCCTTTGGAGATGGCCCAGTTTGTCCGCGATCAGGCTATTGAGCTCGGTGATCTTTACGAAAACAAGCGCTCCTGGCAGGGATTGCTTCGAGAGGCCGGGTTGCCACACGTCCCGTTCGGTCCAGAGGATGATCGGCTGTTGGAGCGGGCGGGCCGATTATTGCATTCGGATGATCCGCGGTTGTTGAGAGATTGGCTTGCCTGGTTCCAGGGTCAGGATGACTTAGGCAGGGCCCCCTTGATGTTGGCTCACCAGCTTCTTCACGAGAAGCAGCGCGTCATTTCCAAGAGCGGATTCCGGGACTTGCTGAATGCCAACCCCGCTGTGAAATCAGAGCTGTCGGGCCTATTAGCCTATCTCGCCGAAGCGACAGACAATCCAGGTCGCCTGATGACCGGGGCCCCCCGTGAATGGCCGATGTCCCTGCATGCTCGGTACAGTCGACTCGAGGTTCTCTCAGCGATCGGATATGCCACCGAGCAACGTCGGCCGGAGCAGCGCGAGGGTGTGTTGCTGCTGGAGGCTGATCGCTTGGGAGTACTCTTCGTTACTCTAGACAAGACGGAGGGATTTCATGTAGGGGTGAAATATCGCGACTACGCTGTCAGCCCCGAGTTGTTCGCGTGGGAGACACAGAATCGGGCGAATCCCGGCAACAAGTTGGGGCTGCGCTTCATCGAAAGCCCCGGTAACGGATGGCGTTTCTTTCTATTTGTTCGCGAAGATCGTGATCATGAGTTCTCAGCCCTCGGCGAAGTTCGCCTCGAACGGTGGGAGCCTTGTGAACAAGGACCGATTCCCATTGTTTGGCGCCTCGTGGATTCGATGAGTGCCCAACTTTATCGTCAGTTCAGCGTGCTTCGAGACGCCTGAAATCTGCGCGGAATTCGGGCGCTTTCATCGGTCCTGGTACTGATTTCGCAGCAAGGGTCGAATTCGTTGAGGTTTTCTACCACTCCTGATCACAGCCCATCATTCCAACGGCCTCCGACTCGGGATACCGGGCAGGGCCGGTGCCGCCTTGAAGGCGTCCACGACTTCGGGGCGGACCCACGGTTTCAGGTTGTTCCACGGTAGCAGCACCACGTAGTCGCCCTCGGCGTAGCTGCCTGCCTCGTATTCCTCGAAGTGCACGAAGACCCCTGCCGACGAGGCGGTGAACTTGAGCTCGGCCAATTCGGCTTCGGTGAGTTCCAGTGTCGGAGTTTGAATCTCCGCGTCGGATTTCCCGGGGGATTCCGGCTGGACCCACGAGGCTCCCTGTCGGCGCAAGTCCTCCAGGATCATGCGGCGCACGTCGTCTTGCCACCCTCTGGGGCGGGTGAACAGGGCGGCGAAATCGAGCCATTCCACACCGGCGGGGCCGTCGATGTAGTTCGAGTGCGAGACCTGTCGCCGGCCATGGGCACCGCCCATGTATTGGTCGTTGCCGTGAAGCACGCTGATGGCTTTGGAACTGCGATGGTACACCACCGTCCACAGTTCGCAGGGCCACGAGCCCGACATCGGGTCGGCTTTGAATAGCTCCAATCCGGGGCGATTGCCGACCATCTCGCGAACCGAGTCGAGGTAGTCGGTCCAGGATTCCTTTTCGAGGCGTTCCGAATCCTGCTGCACCTTGAGGTCGAGGGGGCTGGCGGGGATCCATTCCGGACGGCGGGCCGACCATGCCAGCTCGATGCCGCGATCGAAGAGTTGGAATCCGGATTGGAACTCCACCAATCGCAAACCGGTGACCGGTTCGGGCACCAGCACCGTGGGTGGGTTGGAGGCGTTCGTCGTCGGGCGGTATCGGAACGCGCGCCCATCCCAGGTCAATTCGGCTTCGTGGGTGTCCGAAGGGGAGGGGTGCACGCGGTGAACCTGCCACACTTGGCCCAGGCGGCTGCTGTCGGAAAAAATGCGGACGTGCGGATTCATCGAGTGGATCGCCTCGGCGGCCCGGGTCTGGTCGCGTTGCGCGTCGCCCAATTCGACCCACACGTGGCCGACCCGGGGCACGGTGATCACCCCCAACACGCCCCCCGAATGCGCAGGCGGCGGCGCTGAGGGCAGGGGTTGCAGGAGCCCCATCGCCAGCGGTGTCCCGATCAAGGCGACGGCCAAGAGGATCCAGCGGGCGTATCGCTTGAGGGTAGGGGATGGGGTCGGGGTTTCGCGGGCTGCGGGGGCAGGTTGCATCGGTTTACAGACCGTCACTGGGAGTGCGTCACTGACGGCGGGAATTTCAGCCGAGACGGGCAAGGTAGCGGGCAAAGGTGTCGTCAGGCAGGACCTTGGGGCAAAACAGGCCTCTGCTTCTCAAACGCCGGACAACTTCCAGCGCCACTGGGTCGCTCATCCACCCTTGTCCAATCCCATGCCAGAGCAAGCCGAAGGTCCCACAGCACTCGAGTTCAAGTGCCCGGGCAACTCGTCGACCTGCACTTTCATCAATGCAGGCGGCCCACTGGGTCTGAAGACACAGCGATAGCACGCTGATCTCCCCCGAATCCAACCGCATGGGCAGCGCCGCGTTTTCGACGTCCGCCACGCGGAGCAGGGGTCTCGAATCGATCGCGAAGTAGCGGGCCAGAAAACCTTGGTAGAACGACGGATCATCCAAGCTCACCTCACGAGCCACCTCGGTGGTGACCACGAGCTTACCGGCCTTGGCCAGCGCCGCCGTCAAGTCCTCCAAGCCGCCGCGATGGCCGAGATTCAGGACCACCGTCGCGTCACAAACCAACGTGGTCGAGGGCGCAATCATCCGACCAGATCATCCACCTCGGCATAGCCAAGATCCCAGTCGTCCACCGGTTGATCCGGTTCCATGAGTCCGGCCAGGAAGGCGTCCATCTGGGATCGAGCCGCAAAGCACCATTGGGCCACCAGTCCACTGGACACCTTTTCCGCCAACCACAATTCCAAGACCACCTTCAAGAACTCCGGAGCGACCTCGGCTCCATCATCGGTCAACCGGGTGACTCGAGCTCCCGCCGTGTCGACAACGGATCGCTCTTTCTCCATGAACAGCTGCGACTTCATGGTGTAATCCACCACGCTCCAAGGGCGTTGGGCCAACCGGTAGAAGAGCGCGCCATGGGATACGCCGAACTGCTCCACGGCGGCGCAAAACTCCGCCTTCCGTCGCAGGGCGGAGCCGTACACTTTCACGATGGCCTCCACCTTCGCAGACGGCATCAGCAATTCTGCCGCGAAATGGTTGGCTTGGCGCTCGTGAGGGTCGTTGCGGGAGGCCATCACCGAAACCTCGGTCTGGTGGTCACCCCGAAGGTGGAACAAGAGGTGGGCGAGTTCGTGGCAGAGCGTGAACAGCTTCACCCGCTCGGGCATCTGGGAGTTGATGAAGATCACGCTGAAGTCCCGCTGGAAAGAAAGCCCGGACAGTTTCGGCGGAAGCTTCCATTCGAATACCAGGACATTCTTTTCGGCCAACGCATTCCGGAGTTCCGAATAGGTGATCTTCTCGTTCAACTGCAGGTATTTTCGAACCGTGTCGGCCAACTGGACGAGCATCGTGTCGGCGTACTCCAAGGCCATGGCAAAGCGCCGAGGCGTGCGTCCGGCCAAATCCCATGCCTCGTGCAGGTACTCGATCTGCTGGGCGGCATCGTTCAAGGCGGACCCGAAAAGGGCCTGTTCGCTGGAGTTTCGGACCATCTGAGTTCGTGGCCGGAAATTCACCGTGGTGTGCTGCTTTTGGAGGAAGGACGCCGTGACTCCGAAAAAGCGCCCCAACTCCCAGAACTGACCGTCGTCGGGTTTTCGCTCGCCCTTCTCCCACTTGGATACGAGGGAAGGCGAAACCCCCAAACGCTCGGCGACCTCCTTCTGGCTCTTTCCGAGGCGTTCACGAACCGTCGTCAACTGCTGAGCGTAGGGTTCCATACAACGTCAATTTCGACACAAAAAATGATCGTAAATAATAAAAATGCAATACATTGAACCAAAAAGATGACAAATGTCGCACTTCCGGACCCGACGTGAGTGCTTTGTTTCTGAAAGCGCGCCACCAGAAATGCCACCCTTCCGGAGAAAGGTGACCGAGGAGGGGGGCAGCGGTTTTGCCGTCCATTGCCTGGCTCTTCCGACGAGGCTGACCGGGACCGAGAGGACTCGATCCCTACCCAGAACTGCGGCCCAGCAGGGCCGCGAAATTGCAATCGATCGGGACGCTGTCGGTTGGCTACCGAGCAACACCACCGAAATCGCCCTTGGAACTGTGACCGACGCGGTTGGGGAAATCCTCCAGTTCTCCGGGTCGAACAGGGGTTCTGGAACCCCGAGAACTCACCCATTGAAGCAGAAAAAGATGGTGGAGGCGGCGGGAATTGAAACCGGGATGGGCGATTCGCGTCTCTGCGCGAAGATGCGATAAAAAGCCCGTATTCATTGGTTGAAATGCGCATTCATAGCCTTGGGCTCAGTCGTCGGAAATCGCACCGAAGCGCACGAAAACGCAGAAATTCTGTCATCAATTGTCATCAATGAAACCGACTCCGACCGTCGGGTTCTGATCCCGTTGTCGAAGGGGGAGCGGAGACTGGATTTCAGGGCGACGACCAGGGTGTCCGGTGTCAACGGCGTGAGGCGAGGATGGCGCGGCCTATGGGCGTGAGGCGGTATCGTTGAAGGCGGCTGGTGGGCTTGTCGGGAAGCGTGTGGCCGAGAGCGCCCGAAGCCACAAGCCTCGCCATGGTTTCGTGGAGGTCACGCGAGGGCTTGGCCTTGCCAAGCTCGCGGGCAACCTCGGACTTGGTACGCGGACCCGACTCCAAGAGGCTCAAGAGACGCAGCACCCAGGGTGACTCTACCCCTGACTCTACCCCTGACTCTACCCCTGACTCTATCTGAGGGGTGCGGGCGACCTGGCCGCGACCGGGGCTGATCTGATCACCGACTCGAGCTTCATGCTTGGCAGGCATACCTCGTGGAAGGGTGGTGATCAGGACGGGACCCACCTGCTGGAATGTGGCATGGGGTGCGTTGGAGAGGATGAGCGAGATGCCCCTGAATAGCGCGCCTGGCGACGTCATCGTCAACCCTTGAAGGTCTAGGGGGCACTCGGTCGGCTTGGACGGAAAGACCAGCCCTGCTGGGAGTAGCCAACCGCTCGGGTCTCTGCCATCTTGACCGAGTGCCAAGGGTCCTCGAAAAGGACGGATTCGTGTTCTTCTTCTACAGCAACGAGCACCCACCAATTCACGTCCATGTCCGCCGCGGAGGAGGCGAGGCCGTGTTTGTTTTGGATGACGGTGTCGAGTTGCGCGAGTCCCAAGGCTTCAAACTGAGTGATTTGGCCAAAGCAGAGGCGATTGCAACCGATGCCCGCCAACTGATCATCAAAAAATGGCATGAACACATTGATCGATAGCGCCTCGTCCGCAATTCATCTCGACGGGATGATCGTCGTGACCATGCGCAGCGGGTCGGAAGTTAGGTTTCCGGTCGCCCTGAATCCCCGATTAGCTCAAGGGACTCCAGAGGAGTTGGGACACATCGAAATCTCCCCATTTGGCCTGCACTGGCCAGATTTGGACGAGGATCTTTCAATCCGCGGGATTCTGGCCGGCGACTTTGGTCAACGATCAGAAAACTGAGCCACGAATTGCTGGTTGCTGGAGTCCGAAGGTCTCAGAAGCCTAGATCGGTGACTTTGAATGGGTTGGTGTGGTTGCAATGAGTTCGACATCGCTTCGGTTGCCTTTGAAATCGATATCTTCGCTCGTGAACGGTTGGAGGTGCTCTAGGCGCGGTTCAGTGCCGAGGTATCGCTCGGCCCAGTAATTGACGGCCTGTCCACCGATCAGGAGGAAGGGTTTTCCTTCCGAGTTCCTCAGGCCAAGAATCTCCTCGAACTGGCGGAGATGATACTTCGAGCCTACCGCCATGTGGCCATGACCCGGACTGTTCAACGACAATTATTCCTCCCCCCTGGCGACAATTAGAATTCCCCACTTCGG